>OHCQ01000111.1_pt1 | contig 41330 bp, 34 predicted proteins | sample 1566791 | NCBI WGS metagenome assembly OHCQ01 (sample SAMEA3879541, study PRJEB24766) | human gut metagenome | biome: human-associated habitat; feature: feces | place: USA | collected 1985/1987
GCCTACTCCCGCATGATGGACGATGTGGAAAACGGGAAAATCGGTGTCTGCATTATGAAAGACCTTACCCGCTGGGGGCGCGACTATCTCCAAGTAGGCAACGCGATGGAGATATTCAGACGGAACAATGTGCGCTTTATCGCGGTCAACAACGGCATTGACAGCGAGAAGCCCGACACATTGGAGTTTGCGCCCTTTATCAATATCATGTCGGAGTGGTACGCAAAGGACATCAGCAAGAAAGTGAAAACGGGCATTAAGACCAAAGGCATGAGTGGAAAGCCGATTGTCACCGAAGCCCCTTACGGCTATGTCAAAGACCCGGACAACAAGGATTTTTGGATAATCGACGAGGAAGCTGCCGAGGTTGTACGCCTTATTTTCCGCCTGTTTATCGGTGGGAAGAACCGCAACCAAATCGCCGTATATCTGACACAGGAGCAAATCCCAACCCCCACTTTCTACATGAAAGACCGGGGGCGGGGAACCTGTAAAAATAAGACGCTCAACGAGGATAACCGCTGCAAGTGGAACAAAGTCACCTTGACCAATATCCTCACACGGCAGGAGTATTGCGGCGATGTAGTCAACTTCAAGACTACAAAGCATTTCCGGGATAAACATAACCACTATGTAGACCGGAGCCAGTGGCACATCACAGAAAATGTGCATGAGCCGATTATCAGCCGCAGCGATTTTGAAACCGTACAGCGGATTTTGGAAAACGCACCCGTCAGACGCCCCAACGGGGACGGGGAAATCCACCCTCTGTCCGGCTTACTTTTCTGTAAGGACTGCGGCGCAAAAATGCACATGTCGGCGGTCAATGGTCTACAACCTAAAACAGATGGCTGCCGCGCTCCAGTATTTGCAGGAGCATCATCTGACAGACTATGCGGCGCTGACGGCCCGCACCGAGGCTGCTGTGGATCACTTTCACAAGCTGTCTGACGAGCTCCGCACAACGGAGGAGGCCCTTTCCAAAACCTCGGAGCTGATGGCTGCCACGGTGGACTATGCCAAGACCCGCCCGGTGTTCGATGGGTACAAGGCTGCGCGGTACAGCAAAAAGTATCTGGCCCAGCATGAAGTGGAGCTTGCCACTTACCGGGCGGCAAAGGATACCATGAACACCATACTGAACGGCGCAAAGCTCCCTAAGATTGAAGCACTAAAAAAATCCCGCCGTGAGCTGGCGGGACAAAAGAAAGAGCTTTATGCAGAATACCGGGATGCCCAGCGGCAAATGCGGGAGGCCGTGGCAATAAAAGCGAACATTGATCATCTGCTCGGCATAACAGACGAGCGTGAGAATAAGGCACAGGAACGATAGTGACGGGCCGCAGACTACGGTGCAACGCACCGGGACTTTGGGACAATTTGTCCCGAAGTACAGCGGGTTTGGGGAGCTCCCCAACAAGCATTTTTGCGGGCCCTGCGCCCTGCAAAAATTTCGGAGTGTGGCCACACCCGAATTGCTTGCCAAAACGCGCAACCCGCAACATGGCGCAAAAAACGGAGGTTACGCTTTCTTTTACGTTTCCTCCGTTTCTTTCGATGCTTTCATCGCTTGGATTGTAGCTTCAACGATTTTCAATTCTCTTTCGTCCAAGGCGTTCAACATGGCATCAATCCGCTTCCTGCACTCGCTCCCGCTATTCTGGGACGGGTAAAAGTATTGATCCACCGATATATCAAACATTGTAACCATCTGATAAAAGGTGTTGAAGCTTGGATGCTGACCATCATTTTCATTATACATAATGGTACGCGGAGCGCGGTCAACAATATAGGCCAGTTGCTCCTGTGTCATGCCGCTGGCTTCTCTTGCACGCTTGATGGCGAGCCCTATATCGTGAAAATCAAAGCGTCTTTCATCTCGTTCTATCTTCATAACATCACCTGATATGATTTTACATTTCATGTGATATTATTTGAACGACTGTGTATTTCATACTACTGACTATTTAATTTCACATACGCAAAATTGATGATCGCGGAAATGTGAGGTACAATATACCTATAACTTTGGGACAATTTGTCCCGAAGATCAGAGGTTGGTATCTAAAATAAAATCAGAAATATTGTGAGGTTTCTGTGACATTTGGGTGCTATACTGAAAATGAAGGAGTGTGATACCATGCGAATTTTAGTAGTCGAGGATGATCGGCTTTTGAATAATACTTTATGCTATAACTTGAATACTGCGGGCTATACGGTTGATTCTGCACTGACAAAATCAGTGGCCAGTAGTTTCTTGACAAAGCAGGACTATGACCTGATTGTGCTGGATGTAAATTTGCCGGACGGGAACGGTTTTGACTTCTGCCGGGAAATAAAAGAGCGTCGCCCTGATACCGTTATTATTTTTCTGACCGCAAATGATATGGAAAGCGATATGCTCAAAGGGTATGAACTGGGCGCAGAGGATTATGTGACAAAACCTTTCCCTATGAGCGTCTTTCAAAAGAAATTAGCGGTAGTGCTGGGTAGGCTGACAAAACAATATGGTGGTGATACTTATGAGGATGGCACACTGACCATCAATTTTTCAGAAATGAGTGCTACTCTATCAGGAAAGCCACTTACATTCACCCCACTGGAATATCGACTTTTGAAAATCCTGATGAAAAATCCGCAGATTGTTTTGACCCGGCAAGTCTTGTTGGAAAAGCTGTGGGACGCAGACGGAAATTTTGTGGATGAACACGCTCTGACTGCGGCGATCAGCCGGGTACGAAACAAAATCGAAACACCTGACCGTCAGTATATCAAAACGGTATATGGTATGGGCTATATGTGGATCGGAGGAGCGCTGAAATGAATGTGCGAAAACTTTCCGTCAACAAAGCCTGTATCTTTTTTGCTGTTCTCCTGCTGGTGGCAATGGGGACGGTTTCAGCAGCTTTGTATGGGCTGACCCAAAATATAACCGCTGTCTGGTATGTATTATTGTTCGGCATTTTTGTGCTGGTTTGCGCTGTTTGTTTTATGGTGCTGGTTCGCCGCAAACTGGCAATGTTCTCCGATGCTTTTTGCAGTTTAATGGATGATATGTTATCCGGGAATATGCAGCCGAAACAGACTGTGGAAGAAGAAAGTCTTTTCTATAAAATTGAATATCGGCTGAACCGTTTATATGAAGTCATGCAGGAAAACAAGAACGGCATTGCACAAGAACGGGCTGACCTGCAAGAACTGATTTCCGACATCTCCCATCAGGTCAAGACCCCGATTGCGAACTTGAAAATGATTAACAGCACTCTGCTTGAAAATGAAGTCCCTGTGCAAAAACAAAAAGAGTTTCTAACGGCACAGGCCAGCCAGCTTGATAAACTGGATTTTCTCATGCAGGCTATGATTAAAACCTCTCGTTTGGAAACAGGTGTTATTTCTCTGGAAAAGAAAAGCCAGCCGCTTTATGACACGCTTGCCGCCGCATTGGGAGGTATTCTTCTGAACGCCGAGAAAAAACAGATCAATGTTCAAGTGGACTGCCCGGAGAACTTGGTCGTTTCCCATGACAGAAAATGGACAAGCGAAGCACTGTTCAATATTTTGGACAATGCAGTGAAATATACGCCGGAGGGCGGTCAAATCCGTGTTTCGGTTGAAAGTTGGGAAATGTATGTGAAAATCGACATTGCAGATACAGGCATTGGCATTTCAGAACAGCATCAGGGAGCAATTTTCAAGCGTTTCTATCGAGAGGACATCGTACATGATGTAGATGGAATTGGTATTGGTCTATATCTGGCTCGTGAGATCGTAACCTTGCAAGGCGGTTATATCCGGGTAACATCCGAGGTTGGGAGGGGTTCAACTTTTTCCGTCTTTCTGCCTCGACAATAAAATAAGTACGCTAAAAAACAAAATGTCACAGGCCTATGACATTTGAGATTTAATTAAACAGAGGTATTTTGTTTCCCGTGACATTTCTGTGAGGTTTACCTTTTATGATAGAGCCATCAAAAAGAAAGGGTGGTGTTCTATATGAACATATTACAAACGACAGATTTGAAGAAATATTACGGCACCGAACCGAACATTACAAAAGCATTGGATGGCGTGACCCTATCCATTGAGGAAGGTGAATTTGTTGCCATTGTTGGTACTTCCGGCAGCGGTAAGTCTACTTTGCTGAACATGATGGGCGGGTTAGATACGCCAACTTCCGGCAGTATTAAAGTAAAAGGGAAAGAATTATCGAAACTCAAGGATGAACAGATTACCATCTTCCGCAGACGTAACATCGGGTTTATCTTTCAGAATTACAATCTTGTTCCTGTGCTGAATGTCTATGAAAATATTGTCCTGCCGGTGGAGCTGGATGGTGATACCGTGGACAAGCGGTTTATGGATGAAGTCGTGAAAATGTTGGCTCTCGATGGGAAGCTGAACAGTATGCCTAACAATCTGTCCGGCGGCCAGCAGCAGCGTGTAGCGATTGCCCGCGCCCTTGTTTCCAAACCAGCTATTATACTTGCAGATGAACCGACAGGCAATTTGGATAGCCGGACAAGTAGTGATGTTCTTGGTTTGCTGAAAGTTACAAGTCAGAAGTTCCATCAATTCTCTGGACTGCGATGACGGGATTGAATATTCCGCTTGCCTGCATGAGCCGACCCCGCAGGAGCTCCTTGAACGGATGGAAACCTTTCTTCGTCTGTGGAACGCTCTCAATTTTCTGCCGGAGATCCAGGGCCGCAGAATTGACGCACATATCATTCTTGGCAAGTCGATTAAGGAAATTGCCGAGGCCGAGGGCGTACATGAGGAGTCTATTCGCCAGTCGATCAAGCGTGGCCTTGAACGCATGAAAAAAACTTTTTGATTTTTTCTTCTTAACCCACTTGGAATTGATGAAAAAATGTCTCGGTTTATGAGAGGAGGTTTTCTTCTTAACGCAAGGGAATAACGGCAACCCTGAGTAAGTACGGGGAGCCAAACGGTGGGTGCGCGGTGACATTTCCCAAAAGGGATTGAGCGAACAACACCAACACTGTAAATGGGCCCGGCCATCCCAAGGCCATGATCCGGCGCTGAACAGGTTGGCTGCCTGTTCCTCCGGGCTTGTCGCTTTACTTGCGTTGAGAGCGCCGCACAGAAAATAACGATTGTCTTTGGACAGGCCAAGTAAATATGTGCGGCGCTCTCTAATATTCAAAAACTATAATAAACCTCGAGACAAAGTGTCCCAAGGTGGAGTAAGGCAACAGGCCAGCATCCCGGTGATGCTGGCCTGTTGCGTTTCCCCACCAAACAGCGGGAGGCGTTCTATCAATCTGCGAAGGAGGTTTACCGTGAAATTAACTACACAGGAACTTGAACAAATGAGAAGCGTTGACATTGGCGCGGTGGCTGCCGAGTCCCTGCCTGATGTGAGCGGTATGACCTTTGACAATGCGCTTTCCCGAAAGGAGCGCATCTCTCGATTTTTGCAGACTGTCAAAAATCCATACTGCTTTTGCATCGGTGGCGTTGGCGTGAAAATTGAATTTGCTGAAAGCGGGCCATCTCTCCAAGATAAGCTGACTGATTTCCTGCTGCGGCAAAGAAGCGGGCTGTAATTTCGGCTACAGCTCGTTTTGCTTCTTCGAGACAAAGTGTCCCGAAGTGGAGGCATCCTTGTTGTCCTCCCCGGACAGAGTTATAATATAAGTGTAATGTGATAGGGAAGGAGGAACAATGGCACGAGCAAAAAACAGAGGGTATCAGCAGAGTTTCTCTCCCTCTTACACAATCCGCCGCTGGCGGCTGGGCATCTATATCCGGCTTTCAAAGGAAGATTTGAAAAAAGGAAAAGACGATAGCAACAGCGTAAAGAACCAGCGTGACCTACTGAACGATTTTTACCGACGCAACATTGACGAGTTTGAAAGTATCACGGAATATGTAGATGACGGACATACTGGAACGGACGCTAACCGTGAAGATTTTCAACGGCTCTTGGCGGATGTCATGAGTGGTAAAATCAACTGCGTTATAGTAAAAGACCTGTCCCGCTTCGCACGAAATTATAGCGATGCCGGAAGTTTGATCGACAACCTGTTTGTTCAAATGGGTGTTCGCTTTATCAGCCTTGCTGAGAATGTGGACAGCTACAAGAACCCCGACAGCGTTTCAAATATCATCGTTCCCATTACAAACGTGATGAACGATAATTACTGCTATCAGACTTCCAAAAAGATCCGGCAGGTATTTGATTACAAACGGCGCAACGGCCAGTATATCGGAGCATTTGCTCCTTACGGCTATGTAAAGCACCCAAAGGACAAGCACAGGCTGATTGTTGATCCCGATGCTGCTGAAAATGTCAAACTCATTTTCACAATGCTTATTCAAGGGTCATCAAAACGTGCTATCGCGTTGTACCTGAACGAACACGGCGTACCGAGCCCCTCGGCTTACAAGGTACAAAAGGGCTTGCCTGTTTCGACAAGAGGGTATGACGATCCTATGTGGGGAGCCCGCATGATCCACTCCATTCTTACCAATCCGACCTACACCGGGGACTTAGCCCAAGGCCGGAGCCGGGTGAAAAGCTACAAGGTACACCAGATTGAAGCTGTTCCCCGCGAGGAATGGGTGGAAGTGGCTGGAACACATGAGGCCATTATCGACTATGAAACTTTCGATAAGGTACAGGCTCTCTTACAGCGTGATACCCGTACTTCCCCGAAAGGCCGTGAGGTACATTTATTCAGCGGCTTTCTGAAATGTGCCGATTGCGGGCGGGCCATTACCCGATGCGTTAGCAAGAACAACAATGTATATTATTCTTGCTCAACCTACAAGAACCGTTCCCGGACAGCCTGCACCATGCACTCAATCAAGCATGAACGGCTGGAGGCTGCTGTTCTGTTCGCCGTACATCATCAGGTACATTTAGCTGTTTCCTACTCAGAAATCGTAACGCAGATCAATTCCGCTCCAATCAAAAAAAGCCAGTCTTACCGACTGGACGATCTGATAGCTGCAAAAGAGCGGGAACTGATAAAGATAACACGCTACAAGCAATCTCTTTATCAGGACTGGAAAGACGGTGAAATCACCCAGCAGGAATACCGGGATATGAAGGCTGACTATGAACGGCAGGCTTCTGATATTTCCGCGGTGCTTACCCGGCTGAACGCTGAACGCGCAGAACTGGCAAACGGTGTGGACAATGAGCATCCTGCACTGGTAGCCTTTATGAAGTATCAGAACATTGAAGCCCTCAACCGTGAAATCTTGGTTGAACTTGTGGACTATATCAAGGTCTATGAAAACGGCAATATCAGCGTGAAATTCAAATTTGCTGACGAGCTCCGCAAGATTGCCGAGTACATTGAAATCAACACTACGGAAGATACCGCAGTAGCGGGCTAACCCCCGCTACAAACCCCTTTGACAGTGTGTTTTCCTAATAGGCGCTAATCATAGGATTATTGGTATCGCAAAAATACGTGTTAAGGATGGGCTAAAATGGATTGGGCAAACTGGGCTTTTGTCCGTACAAAGCCTTTTCCCGCCGCCCTATTATGATACCGGATATGCAAATCTTCTTAATGAATACAAAAAGCCATCTAATAACCAAATCAACACAGTGGACTACATTAAACTCTTTGGCTCAATTCAAGACATTTCACATTAAACCATTAATTTTTTGTTCTTAGCCACTTCTTACACTCTCATCAATTTTCCGTTCTAATACACTAATATCTATAACAACAAAATGTGGGCATTGTGGATTGATTTCCTTAAAGCCCATATCTTTGTATTTTCACCAGTTCTTTCAACCCCATGACTACCGTTCTCACTAAAGCTCCCCATAGCTATGTACAGCCGCATCGAGTCTTCTCATGCAAACATTATTCGATATATTCCCTTGAAAAAAATCATATTTTGTATATGATTATTATAGAATATACTTCCAAGGAGTACTGAAAAATATGGCTAAGACTGTGGCGGCATTTTATGAACTCCCCCCTTGGGTTGAAAAAATGAATCAACTTCAGCGGCAGATGGATTCACTGATGCGGCCTCTTGGGGAATTCCAGACAGATTATGCCGCATTGACAAAAACAGTTGCCGACGCGTTAGATTCGCCTGCAATCCGCGACCTTAACAGAATAAGCAGAGTTTTTGATAGTCAGTCAATGGCCGCTATATATCGCACCCAAGAGATAGTGGCCAAAATGGATACTTCCGGAATAGCTGCTGCTCTTCGGCAGTACCAAACTGTCATGGACACTATTGCTCCAACAGATTTACAGATACAACTCAACGAGCGGCTTCAGGAATGGTCTCGTATCATGTCCAAGGCTACATATCGAATCGAGCCATTGACTGAGACGCGGATAGCCGAACTAACCCGCCTGTCATCGTTGGCAGAGGAGTATACCGCCACAGACATTTCAGAAGAATCCAGAGTTCTTTCTGAAGATGAACAAAGAATTGTGGCAGATGAAGTGGAAGAGATTCTGCTTTCGGGGAAAAACTGGGAACAATGTTTTGCTGAACGGATTAAAAAATTCTCTCTAACACACCCCGTAATTGCGTGGATGCTTGAGAAAATCATTTTTGCCATTTTGATTAGCGTCGCAGCCAATATCGTGTATTCTGCAGTCGGACAAGCCTTGTCACCTGCTAAAGTGTACGAAGATCCATGCCCCTCTTCACAGGTCATATACCACATGGAGAGGAACCAGAACGTCATTATCATAGGGGAAGTGCCGTATTACTATGAAGTTATGATAAATGATGAGCCTTCGGAAAATTGCTATACTGGCTATGTTAGTAAGCGTTCAATTTGTTTGACCGAAAACGATGACAACGCTACTGATATTGATGCGAAGTAGTTATTCTTTCCATCACGATCTCATCTATTTCTTCTTCCAACTCCAGCACTCTCTCCTTTAACGACAAAATGTGGGCGTCGAGGATTGGTTTCCTCAACGCCCACATTTTTTGCAGCTGTGCCAGTTTCTCTACTTCCTCGGCACACTGCTCTCGCACAGTTCTGGCACACGCCTGCACCTGTTCATCCAGCACCTCCTCATGGATACGGTGGGAGGAGCAATAAGATTTTCCATTCCGGTGGTATCCACGGCATACATATTCCACACGGCTCTTGCCATTCCAGCAGCGGATCATAGGAATGAACGTATTCCCACATTCCTGGCAGGTCAGCAGTCCCGCGTAACGGTGCTTGGCCTGATTGCTGTTTGCAGGACGGGCCTGCTGCTTGAGCAAGCGCTGTACCTGCTCCCATTCCTGTTTTTCTATGATCACAGGAAAGAACCCCTCATGACGATACCAGTCGGTTTTGTCTATATGCTTGGCTTTTCCGTTATTATACTCCCTGCGATGGTTGTTCAGCACACCGGTGTACGCTTCTTCCACCAGAATGTTCTTCACGCTGGTATCTTCCCGGCCAGCGCGTCCTCGATCATCCGATTGAAGCCGTCCCTGTGCTTTGTGTTCAAAGTGCTGATCCCTTCATCCGTGTACACATCCACAAACTCCCAATCAGGATTCGAGCGAATGAAGCGGGTGTAGTAATCCACCTGTGCTTCATAGGAAGTAAGCTGCTCCTCGCTATATAGACCTTTAGGAAAAGAGCTCCATGACCTCCACACTTGGTGTATGGATGCTAACCGGGTACGGGGCAGAAAAGGCTCCACACCTGATGCAGCTTTCCGTACATTGTGATCACCTCCGATCTATATCGTTTCGGAGAGCAGATCCTCTCACCCTACGGAGAAAAGGTGACTGCTTTAACCACCCTGCTCCGAAAAAAGATGTGCTCCTTAATATGCGGCCACGGGAAAGAGGAAAACTTAACCACTTTTCAAAAAAGGATTAGAAAACGTAAAAACTGCCTTCGCAAAAGCTGCGGAAGCAGTAGATTATCCAGCTGAATCGTGATATAATACTATGTCAAAATATAAGTGTGATTTGTTTTTTTGTTGTGCTGGGAGGCGACCAACATGACCCCTGAAGAAAGAGCCAGACAACTGATTGATGCCCGTCTTGCGCAATCCGGATGGGTCGTTCAGGACCTGAAAAAAGTGAATCCCACGGCTTCTCTCGGTGTTGCTGTTCGGGAATATCCCACCAGTACCGGGCCAGTTGACTATGCTCTTTTTGTTGATGGGAAGCCCGTAGGCGTGATTGAAGCGAAGAAGGACGAGCTGGGCGAGAACATCACGGTCGTCGAGGGCCAGTCCGGGCGCTATGCCAACAGCACCTTCAAATACATAACCACCGAGTATAAGATCCGCTTTGCCTATGAAGCCACCGGGCAGCTTACCCGTTTCACGGATTATGCTGATGTCAAGTATCGCTCCCGGCGTGTATTTTCCTTCCATAGGCCGGAAACGCTGCTGGCCCTGCTTGCAAAGGACGATACGATCCGCAACAACATGAAGCGCTTCCCGGCTTTCGACACCACCGGATTCCGCAAATGCCAGATCACAGCGATCCGGAATCTGGATGCTTCCTTTGCGGATAATCGCCCCAAGGCGCTGGTGCAGATGGCAACCGGCGCAGGCAAGACTTTCACAGCAATCACGGCAGCATACCGTCTGCTGAAGTTTGGCAAGATGAAGCGCATCCTGTTTCTTGTGGACACCAAGTCACTGGGCGAGCAGGCGGAGCGGGAATTCCTTGCCTATACGCCGAATGACGACAACCGCTCCTTTGCCCAGCTTTACGGTGTTCGCCGCCTGAACAGCTCCTATATCCCCAATGACATCCAGATCTGCGTCAGCACCATTCAGCGGATGTACTCCATCCTGAAGGGTGAGGAAATGGATGAATCCGCAGAGGAAGAATCCTTCTTCGAGCAGGCCGGAGCCGACACACAGGCCGCAAAAGAGGTCGTCTATAACGAAAAGTACCCCCCGGAGTTTTTCGACTGCATCATCGTCGATGAATGCCATCGGTCGATCTATAACGTTTGGAATCAGGTGCTGGAATATTTCGACGCCTTCATCATCGGCCTGACCGCTACGCCGGGCAAGCGTACCTTTGCCTTTTTCAACCAGAACGTGGTCAGCGAATATTCGCGAGAGCAGGCCATTATCGATGGGGTCAATGTCGGTGAGGACATCTTCCTCATTGAGACCGATGTTACGAAAAACGGCGCGATGATCCTCAAGCAGCAGATCGAGTACCGGGACCGCCTGACTCGCGCCAAGCGCTGGAAACAGATGGACGAGGACCTGATCTATACCACGGCAAAGCTGGATCGGGACGTTGTGAATCCCAGCCAGATCCGCACCGTGATTCGAGTGTTCCGGGACAACCTGTTCACGCAGCTTTTCCCGCATCGCCGCGAAGTACCCAAGACGCTGATCTTTGCCAAGACCGACAGCCATGCGGATGATATCATTCAGATCGTCCGGGAGGAGTTTGGCGAGGGCAATGAATTCTGCCAGAAGATCACCTGTCAGGCGGATCGTCCGGAGACTGTTCTCAGCGCCTTCCGCAACGATTATAATCCCCGTATTGCCGTTACCGTTGACATGATCGCCACCGGGACGGACGTGAAGCCCATCGAGTGTCTAATCTTCATGCGCGATGTTCGCAGCAAGAATTATTTTGAGCAGATGAAGGGTCGAGGCACCCGCACCCTCGGCAAGGACGACCTGCAGAAGGTCACACCGTCCGCCACGGAGAACAAGGATCATTTTGTGATCGTGGACGCCGTAGGCGTCACGAAATCCAAAAAGGCCGAGACACGCACGCTGGAGCGCAAGCCCACCGTCAGCATGAAGGAACTGATGCTGACGGTGGCCATGGGCGCAAAGGATGAAGACACCCTCACATCCCTTGCAAGCCGTGTGATCCGGCTCAACAGCCAGATGACCGACCGGGAGCGCACCGAATTCAGCAGTACCGTCGGCAGCAGCGCAGGGAACATCGCCCAGCGGCTGTTGGATGCTTTTGACCCAGATGTCGTATCCGCGAAAGCCGGTGTCGATTTGTCCGACGATCATGAGCCGACTGAGGACGAGCAGCACCGCATGGATGAGACAAAGAAAGCGCTGATCCAACAGGCCGTGCAGCCCTTCTATAATCCGGATATTCGCGATTACATCGAGAATGTGCGCCGCAGCCATGAGCAGGTCATCGATTCCGTGAATATCGACACGGTGCTCTTTGCCGGGTATGATACCGACAAGCAGGCGAATGCAGACCGCATCCTCAAGACCTTCCATGCGTTTATCGAGGAGAACAAGGATGAGATCCTTGCCCTGCGGATCATTTACGATCAGCGGTATAAGGACCGTCCCATGGCGATTACAAAGCTCAAAGCCCTGTATGAAAAGCTGAAGGCGCAGAACATCACCATCGAGCGCCTGTGGGAATGCTATGCCATCAGGAAGCCGGAAAAGGTCAAGCGGGGCACCGTGGCGCAGCTTACGGATCTGATCTCCATCATTCGCTTTGAGATGGGCTATGCTGATCACCTCGCGCCGTTCGCGGACAAGGTGAATTATAACTTCATGCAGTGGACGCTGCGCCGGAACGCAGGCCATATCCATTTTACGGATGAGCAGATGGAATGGCTGCGCCTCATCAAGGATCACATCGCTGTTTCCCTCAGTATTGAGCCGGAGGACCTTGATCTCAGTCCTTTTGACCGTAAGGGCGGCCTGGGCAGGTTTTACGATGTGTTCGGAGATCAGTACGAGGCGATTCTACAGGAAATGAACGTGGAGCTGGTGGCGTGAGATGGAAGTAAAGAAGCTAAAAGAATGCTGCACTATAATTGCAGGGCAGTCCCCGGAATCCAAATATTACAATTCCAACGGTGATGGGCTTCCGTTTTTTCAAGGTAAAGCCGACTTCGGTGAGCTATATCCGTCCATACGAGTGTATTGCTCCCAACCAACGAAAATAGCTGAGAAGGATGATATCCTACTTTCCGTCCGAGCACCTGTTGGCCCGACCAATCTTGCTCCATGCAAGGTGTGCATTGGGCGCGGCCTTACTGCAATCCGTCCCTCAGAAGTATTGCTCACTCGCTATGTTCTCCTTTTTTTCAGGTATTTTGAGGCGCAACTGGCTTCAAAAGGCACAGGGACAACATTTAAAGCCATAACGCAGGATGTCGTTAAGAATCTTGAAATACCCATCCCGCCCCTCCCGGAGCAGGAGCGCATTGTTGCCCGGATTGAGGAACTGTTCTCCCAACTCGACGCCGGAGTGGAAACGCTGAAGAAAACAAAAGCACAGCTTGTGGTGTATCGGCAGGCCGTGCTGAAAGAGGCGTTTGAGGGAGATTATCCGAGAAAACAACTAAAAGAATTCTCAAAAGCTATTAGTGGGTTCGCTTTCAAAAGCAGCAGGTATTCACCGGACGGAAATTATGTCGTTGTTAAAATTGGAAATGTCAAAGAACGTCATTTCGATTTCTCTCGGGATCTGACAAAAACGTTAGAAGCGGATGATTCGATTCTTGAAAAATACTTATTACGGCGTGGGGATTGTCTTATCACCTTAACGGGATCTCGAGGGAAACGTGACTACGGATTTGTAGCGATGGTTGGGAATCAAAACAACTATCTTCTCAATCAGCGTGTTGCGGCGTTGCGATTCGATCAGTCTGTTGCCTTGCCTGAGTTTTTCCAGTATTATCTCGCTTCTCCCTCGTACCGAGACATGTTCTTCGGCTATGAGACCGGAAATGTCGGTCAGGGAAATGTTGGAATTAAAGCTCTCTTGGATCCCTATGTTATATTGCCAGATATTGACATGCAGAAGAGAATTGTCGAAGACGTTGAGGACAGACTATCTGTCTGCGACAGCATCGAACAGACCGTTGACACCGCTCTGCAACAAGCCGAGGCCATGCGGCAGAGCATTTTGAAAGACGCCTTTGAGGGGAGGCTGTGATAAGTGAAAGACAAAATAAAATACTATCTTTTACTGCTGGCTTTTCTTTTCATAATGGCCCTAATTCTTTGGTTCTTTCATGACTGGATAGAACAATACAGCAATTCCCTTATGGTGTTGATTACCTTCATTTATGTGGTCGCAACTATCGAAATTTGCCGGGCAAATATCAAATCTGCTGAAGCAACTAAAGAACAGCTCGAAGAATCGAAACATCAGTTTGCAGAAAATGAACGGCTCCAAATGATGCCGTATTTTGAAATCATAGTACATGATGATATACGGGATTTTGTTGAGTGCATAGAGCTTACTATTTCGAACAGCAACGCAGAGAACAGTACCGTTATCGATCGAAGGATTTCAATAAAAAATATTGGTCTTGGTGTTGCAAAAGACTTTACATACACATGGTGCAATTTGGACGGATGTTATCCGCGGAACGACCTTGGTTTTACAGCATTTGCTCCGGGAGAAGAAAAAAGCATCTACTTTGATTTTTATGCCGAATGTAACGCAGACTTTAGTGAATATGAGGCTCCTGTATCCATAATTTTTTCATATAGTGATCTGCTTGAAAACAGATATAGCGTTGAATTAAAATTAACTTTTTGGATATCTGACGGTAAAGAAGACAAAGTGCATTGGAATGTCGGCATACCTGACATTATAAAGGGGAATAACCATGCCTGAACAAACATCATCTATCATCTCCAAAGTCTGGGGTATGTGCAACCCGCTCCGTGATGATGGATTATCCTATGGAGATTATCTGGAGCAACTTACCTATCTCATTTTCCTCAAGATGTCGGACGAGTATGCCAAGCCGCCGTATAAGAAAGAGTCCGGTATTCCTGCCGGCTATACATGGCAGGATATGAACACCCTCACGGGCTCTGAATTGGAAGAACAGTATAAAAAGACGCTGGAAAAGCTGGGGGAGCAGGGCGGAATCCTCGGTCAGATCTTCCAGGGCGCGATCAACAAAGTCAGCAATGCGGCAATCCTTTACCGGATCGTGCAGATGATCGACCGGGAGAAATGGGTCTCCATGTCTTCGGACGTGAAGGGCGAGATCTATGAAGGTTTGCTGCAGAAAAACGCAGAAGACGTAAAATCCGGCGCAGGCCAGTATTTCACACCGCGCGCGCTGATCCAGGCGATGGTCGCCTGCATCCGCCCAGAGCCGATGAAAACGATTGCGGACCCCTGCTGCGGCAGCGGGGGATTTTTCCTCGCGGCGCAGGCATTTCTTGCCGACCCGGAGAACTATACGCTCGATCGGGAGCAGAAGGAATTCCTGAAAAACGGGACTTTCTATGGAAATGAGCTGGTGGCGTCCACCTTCAAGCTGTGCCTGATGAATCTTTACCTGCACAACATCGGGGATATTTATGGCAGTGTTCCTGTCGCCCACGGCGATTCGCTGCTCACCGATCCCGGCTACCGTGTGGACTACGTTCTCACCAACCCGCCCTTCGGCAAAAAATCCTCCCTCACCTTCACCAATGAGGAAGGCGAACAGGAGGAAGAAGACCTCGTATATAACCGTCAGGATTTCTGGACCACCAGCAGCAACAAGCAGCTCAATTTCGTCCAGCACATCAATACCATCCTGAAAGCCACGGGCAAGGCTGCGGTGGTCGTGCCGGACAACGTCCTCTTTGAGGGCGGCGCTGGCGAGATCGTGCGCAAGAAGTTGCTTGCTACCTGTGATCTGCATACAATCCTGCGTCTGCCCACGGGCATCTTCTATAAGCCGGGTGTCAAAGCGAACGTCATTTTCTTCGATAAGCGTCCGGCCAGCGCCGAAACCCAGACGAAGGCCGTCTGGATCTATGATTTCCGCACCAACGTTCACTTTACGCTGAAACAGCATCCGATGCAGTATTCCGATCTGCTGGACTTCATCGCCTGTTATCATCCGGAGAAACGGTACGAACGCACCGAAACATGGAGCGAAGATGACCCGGATGGCCGCTGGCGCAAATTCGATATTGCCGACATCCTTGCGCGGGACAAGACCAGCCTCGATATCTTCTGGATCAAGGACAAGTCCCTTGCCGATCTGGACAACCTGCCCTCGCCCGACGTGCTGGCCGATGATATCATCGAAAACCTCCAGAGCGCACTGGAGAGCTTTCAGGAACTGAAGGCGCAGTTGAAATAAGGAATGGACTTTATGAGCGAAATCCGTATAGCAATTCCTGACTTGGATTTGAACAATGCATTGCGATTAGATGGCAATCTGCGCAACTATGAGATTGGGCCATTTGATGATGTCGTTTTGGATTTTTCCAGAATGACAAATTTTGACCCACTTCCCATGTTGATGGCAGGGGCGATTATCAAACGTTTTCGGTATCAATACCATGATAACACTTTCTCTATTTCTGGCATCAACGGGAAAAGTTATGCCGGGACAATGGGCTTCTTCAAATATATATCCGAATCCATAAGCGTTGGAAAAAGCCCCGGTGAAGCCACTGGTAGTTCAAATTATATTCCGATTACACCTATTTCGATACGCTCTTTGCAGGAACGCGCATTTCGTGATGGTGGGTCAATAGAAATCGGTGATATGATAGAAAGAGCGTCTGCTCGACTTTCTCATGTCATTGATAGGGGAAATAAGGAATTACATAAGCTGCTTACATATTTAGTCCGCGAAATACTGAGAAATACCCCTGAACACGCTCAAGCAGACGAGATGTGGATATGTGGGCAGTACTGGCCCACTTACCAATTGGCTGAAATTGCAATCATTGACGAAGGAATCGGGGTATTCCAAAGTATAACGCGTAACGCTGCACATGCAAAATATATTCATGATAACCGTTCTGCTTTAAAATGGGCTATTCGTGCAGGTATTTCAGAATCATTCCGACCCGCCTATGAGTTTAAGCCGCATGATTACGATGTATGGAAAAACAGCGGATTTGGGCTTTATATGGTTAGTAAGATATGTCAAAGGCTGAACGGCAGTTTTTGCATAATCAGTTATGGTGACGCGTTGCTCATTGATAACCACGGTGTTGCAGAAAAACGCACCTCATTTCACGGAACTGCAATTCGCATAAGAGTACCGACGAACAACATCTCAGCTGCGCAAGCCATAATTGATGAAATAGCCGCACAGGGTGAGGTTGAAGCGCGAACGATTAAAAATGCCTTTAAAACCGCCTCTATGCCTTCAAAAGGCTTGATGACGCAGCTAAACATATAATTTGTAAATTATGAGGAATCTCAGTATGAATATTATTCGGTGGTGCAATGAGAATAATGGTTTTCTTACGGCTATCCTGTCTTTGATTGGACTTGTTCTGAGTGTTACAGCCATTGTGGTTTCTATTCGTACAGCAAGATTGCCTTATAAAAAGAAACTGATGTTAGGGTCATATATGTCTGTTGGTGCAAGTATGATTCCGGGAGTTGGTGCGGAAACACAGATTCTGGGTATGTCTGCTTCGGCAACGAACGTCGGAAATCGGACAATAAATATTACATATTTGGGATATGCGATCAAAAAAGATGGTCGGTATAATATGATATATCCTGTCAATCGAGACTTTGATGGAAAGGCATCCCTTAACCCTTCAGAAATGGCAGAAACCCAGTTTTATAAGGATGAGTTATTGAAGTGCTTTTCGAAGGAAAACCGTAAAACAAAGCTGTTTGTTTACGATAAGGATAACGAAGGTGCAGAGCACAAAAGGAAAGCTGGTACAGTCGGCAAGTTGATTGACAACCTGTCGAAATAAAAATGCACCCAGTAAAACCGGGCGTATTCTATCAAAATGGTGGTACTTTTCCAACGTAAGTTGACGGGTTGCCAGAAACGGCGGCTCGTCGTTTTTGTTAATCATTCAACTAATAATTAGGGTTGAGCAAAACGCAAGTTTTGCAAAGCCGAGCCACAATATATAGGATTTGAGCAAGTCGGAGGGTACTATTTATTGTATGGCCTCATGAGAAAATCGGAGTTTTGCTCATCCCTTTACTAATGATAAGTTTGGAGGTGTTAAAATGTTAGATACGATAGGTGCTTTCGGGAGTGGTATTGGAACCAACCTTTTATCTGATTCTTTGAGCAAGAAACTTGAGGCTTTCAAAGACAAAAAAGCAATTGCCTCTTTCACCCAAAGTCTGCGAGATTGGGAAATTGAATTTGAAAAACAGAATGACGGCACTATCATCACAAACGGCGCATTTTATTCACATGTGAAGTATCATAATGTAATTGAAAATATTGTGGCTTATGTCCTTGAGCCGAGTATGAATGCCGTGACTGAGGATGAATTTCTAAATTGTCTCCATGAAAAAATGGTAAACAGGATCGAAGAAACGACCGAAAAGAAATTATCTTGGAACGACTCAAGACTTATTCGGAATTTCCTTACACACTTACTTACAACAACAAGAGCCTTTCTTTTTCAAAAAATATCTTTGGAAGATCGCGGCCTATTCTATTTGGTTTGCCAAAATAATGCCAAACTTGAGCACTTAGAACGGATTGTAAAAGAGAAATTCCAAATGCAGGATCAGAATGTCCAGCAAATTGTAGAACAACTTTCGATGGCTATTCAGAAGTCCGAAACTGAGGAACGCATCAAAGCAAAAATGGCTTCATGGAATTCCAGACAAATAAAGAACCTTGGTAACCGGTATACGCCAGATTTGAACATCCCTGTTGAAATAATGGACTCTCTCCACGGAGCATCTGTCGATCAACAATTTCAGAATATATTCTATGACAAAGTAGATAAATTTTTGATTGCGATGAGACACACAGAGCTTAGTGAAATCAACGCATTGTGTGATGCCATAGAGAAATATGCAATAGAATTGAATTTCTTCAATATTACATCAAGCGACATCGATGTAATAATTTCTACAGTTAACGCTATCAAAGATTTTCTAACCAGCAAAATAGAAGAATATTACGAAAACCCCGAAGGGAAGAAAAACTTTGACAGTAAGGCATACCAGTTATACGAGAAACTGGGCATTGCCAACGAATTTAACGACTATCTAACTAATACAACTGTTAGGGTAGCCGTTTCCCCGTACATTATTTTGGCCGGAGATGGTGGTGTTGGAAAATCACATCTTATTGCCGATTACATTGATAACTGTGATTCTTTGGGGCAGACATCTTTACTTCTGTTAGGCCAGCAGTTTTCTGCGGGAATGGATGTTTTGGCTATTCTCCCAACTCTACTCGGTTGTGATATTACTTATCATGAACTTTTTGATATATTCGAAGCGATTGCCTGTACTCAGAAAAGTCGTGTCCTGATCTGTATTGATGCTCTTAATGAAGGTGCTGGGGTAACTTTTTGGAACAGTGTTCTTGGTGGACTCGTTGATTTCCTGAAAGAGTTTCCTCACATTGGCCTCCTCGTGTCTGTGCGTACACAATATGAGGATTCTCTTTTCGACGGACAAGATACGCTTAGAGCACAAATGCAACGAATTGAACACTTCGGTTTCACTACAGTTGAACACGATGCCATGCATCAGTACTTCTCTTTCTATGGAATAACCATTGACCCTGTAGTATTCCCAATTTCAGAATTCAGAAATCCGCTGTTTTTGCGGCTGTTTTGCACCGCAAATAGAAATATGCACATTAGTCTGGGCGATATTTCATTGCCGTTTGTTTATTCGCAGTACATTAGTGTGATGGAGCAGAAAGTCGCTAAAAGATGTAACTATAACAAATCTTATAAATTAATTTCAAAAATTATTGACGAAATGGTTTCCAAACGTATCAATGAACATAGTGGAACCGTTTCACTTTCGCTTGATGATACCCTTGCACTAATAGTTGATATCTGTAAGAAATGGAATGTTAACACCGATGTGTATAGTGCACTTCTTGCGGAAGGAGTTCTTACACAAGGCATTACATATAACGGTGATGAGTATGTTTATATTACCTACGAACGACTGGAAGACTACTTTTTAGCACAGAAAATAGTTTCAGCGTATGCACAGTTAAGTGAGGAGCAGTTTTTTGAGAAGTATTCTTGGATGTTAAACAAGCCGGATCTCCTTCAATTCTTTGGTATTATCCTTGCTGAAGACTGGGAATATGAACTGAGTGATGTATTTTCCTCTGAAAACGCGAAGAATACATATCGTGTTCGCAATGCATTTCTTTATGGCTTATTATGGCGAAAAACAACCAGTATTACGGAGCATTCTGCAATTCTTCGATTTGCTTTTTGACCTCTGCGATCTGCTCCTCGCGCTTGGCGATCATACGGTCGTAGCGTTCCGCGTTGGCCTTATCCCGAATGCGTTCCATCAGGATCACCTCCACTTCCTCCTCCAGTAAGAGAATGTGCTCTTGCAGTTTACTTATTTTGGCACTGGCCGTGGAAGCTTTCGGCGTCCATCTCTCAATGAGCCATTCCATCCGCGACCAGTTTTCCTCATACATTTTCTTTGTTCGCAGGATCTCCGCGCCGATCAATCTGTCCAATGTTTCCTCGTCCACCATGTGAGAGGAGCAGTGTTCTTTGCCATACCGATGGTAGGTGTCGCAGACATAGGCTACCCGTTCCCCGCTTTTCAGCTTGATACGTTTCCCGATAAAGGTTCGGCCACAGTCCTTGCAGCGGAGTAATCCACCGTACCGGAGGATGCCCCGATTGGTGCCCGCACGGACATTTTTCTCTTTGCGCTCTGTAAGAAGCGCTTGAGCCTGCTCCCATATCTCACGAGTCACAATTATTGGCAGATAATTTTCATGCCGGAACTGCTCCTCCGGGTCTGTGAAGCGGAAGGTCTTATTGATTTTATTGCGCTCGCTCTTGTGGCAGATCAGGGTGCCGATGTAGCTCTCATCTCTCAAGATTCGCGCCACCATCGTTGCGTCCCACAGATATTTTTTGAGAATGCCATCCTGGGTGTTGGGCAGGCGCTTATTTAGCAGTTCCGCCTGCATGAGTGCCGGCGTTTTCCTCCTCTGTTCATTCAGTGTGCGGGCAATGGCCTTCATGCCGCTGCCGCCGACATAGGCGGAGAAAATCAGCCGGACCGTTTCGGCGGCTTCTTCTACGACAACGACCTTTTTTGTGTTCTTATCCTTGAAATAACCGAAGGGTGGGATGGTCACAATACCTTCCTTTTGCTTTTGCCGGTAACCGGTTCGCACACGGCGGCTGCCGTCGCGGGCATAGAAGTCGTTGACCAGCCCCTTGAAGCCGATGATGAGATCATCGTTCTCATTGAAAGTGTCGATATTTTCCGTTGCGGACAGGACCCGCACATCATGTTCACGGAGGTAGTCGATAAAGAGTGCGGTCTGCGTCCGGTGACGGCCCAGGCGGGACAGGTCTTTAACGATGATTGCTTCGATTTTGCCCGCTTCGACCACCTCATAGATTTTGTCGATTCCCTCACGGTTGAAGTGCATACCGCTGACATTGTCATCGAAGGATTCGCCCACCACCTCGTGGCCGTTGCTGACGGCAAAGTTATATATGATTTTCCGCTGGTTATTCAGAGAATTCAGTTCTTCATCCTCATCTCTGGACAGCCGATAATAGAGCCAGACTTTCATAACCGTTCCTTTCCGCTGTTGTCATAACCGGCGCCGCGGATCATTTGCAGCGTATCGATGATGATCAGCACCGTGTCGGGGTGCTCAGAGAGGAACGCGCAGAGCTGTTCCTCCAGACCTTTGCCGAGAGTGTCACTGTTGGTGGTGAAGTGGACACTGGCTGGGGCGTCCTCCGTGATCTCGAACAGGCGGTTCTGGATGCGGAGGGTGGAGTCTTCCAAGCAGAGGTAGAGTGTGGTGCCCTGCTTCACGCCCATGCCCCAGACGGATTCGCCCTTCGCCACCGTGACCGCCAGCCACAGTGCCAGCCAGGACTTTCCCACCTTGGGAGAGCCTGCGAGGATGTGTAGACCTTGAGAGATCAGCGTATCCACCACGAAGTTCAGCGGTGTGAGCGGCTGACTCATCAGCGTTTCTCCGTCGATGGTCAGCAATCGGTTTTCTTTTTTCAATTTTTGTTCCTCCTTAAAAAATAGTGCTCCCATCGGAACGATGAGAGCAAAAAAATACAGAGGGGAGTTACCACGGGGCAGCGCGTGGTTTCTTCCCTCTGCTTGTATTGTGGAGGAATTTATGCTATGCTGAGAAAAAGCATGGACAGATTAAAATTCATGTAGGACAGATTTTAGCAGGAGGGGTACGCATGGAGGGCAGCATCATTTTCTACACCTATGGCAGTACGCTGGAGCTATACGGTCAGCAGTTCACTGCCGGTATGTTGACCGCCGATCTGCTGAATTTGTCGCCGGACGAATATCGACCCATGAGCAAACGCATGAAGCAGATCACCAGCCTTGTGGAAGAATATGAGCGGAAGCGGGACATAGCGCTTTGGTGGAAGCTGAACGAGGAGTTGGCGGCGCTATGCGGAGTGCTGCGCCGCTACGCTGTGTTCCGCCTGCTGCTGGACGAGAGCGAGGACGCTTTCTTCTCTGTCATACGGGAGGTCACGGGGCAGTTCGATTTGTTTCCGAAAGAGGAGCATGAGCCGTCAGAGGAGATGCAACGGAAACGACTTGAGCGCGTGGCGAATGAAATCTCCGCGCGCAGTGAAACGGTCAAGCATGCTCCGCTTGACCTGTTCCATCCGAGCGAAGCAGCTTTAGAAAAGGGCGATGCCTTTTATTACGAAATGCTTCGTGTCATCGGTCCTACCAAGGACGCATGGCGTGATTACAAAAAGCACATCCGCCGTTATGAAACATATCTTCACGACATTCGCGCTTTCAACGGTACTATTCGGAATTTCATCAGCTTTAGTCTGTCCAAGCTGAAGCATAACAGCCCAGAGGACTATGCCGCAGCACTCTACGGCTTCTACAATGATGAACGCATTGCGGAAAAGCTCATCGTCAATCCCATCCGCAACAACGGCGACTGCTATACGACCCACGATGCCTACGAGCTTTCCTATGTGCCGCGGCCGCTGCCGGACGGCACTGTCGCCATCTGTCAGGAGCACGTGACCGACAGCTTGCAGGCGCTGATGAAAGCGGATTATATGCTGGTGCTGAACAGTGGGCACAACATCCGCCGCTGCATCATCTGCGGACGGTATTTTCTGCTCAAGAGCGGCGTCCACGCGTTGTACTGCGAAGGGGCGTGTCCCCATGCGCCCGGCTACACCTGCCGGCAGTTCGGCACGGTGGAGGTGCAGAAGGAGCTTGCGAAGGACATTCCCAAGGTCAAAGTCAAGGTGACCGCCTTTGCCCGCATCACGAAGGATATGCAGCGGGGCGCGATCTCACAGGAGGACACAAGAAAAGCCAAGGACTATGTGCGGGATCTGCTCTATGACGCTCTGCGCGACGCGAATATCTCCGTAGAGGCTTTCGAGCAGCGTATTTCCTCTGAGCGCGTTTACCAGCACTGCGGGATCACCAGAACGGCCAATCCGAGGGGCCGTCCGCCGAAGGAAAAGGCGGGTGAGCAATCATGACCAACGAGCAACTAATTCGCCAATATTATGACGGCGATGAAGCTGCGCTGGAAAAGCTGTACTATAAAAACATCGGTCTGATCCGCGGCATCGCCAAGGAAGCTGCGGCGGAGTTCAACTGCCTGATGACAGATCAGCATCATCCAAATCAGTTTTCCGCGTATACGAAAACGATTCTGGACGATCTCTGCGGTGAGGGTGCATTGGAGTTCCTGACGCGGATTCAGAACAGAGAATACGACGAAAGCCGCGCCGCGCTCACCACCTATCTCTACCCGCATTTGAAGGGGCGCATGACCCGCTGGCTGGAGCAGAATCTTGGCTGTATGGCGTTGAGCAAGGACGAGATGGCTGCCGTCCGGCAGGCACAGAGGCTGTATCATGTTGCATGGAAGGATACCAGTGAAATCGCGGAAGAGCTGGGTATCCCCGAGGCTCGTGTCAGCCGATACGTTCGCTATAATACCCATTTTCTCGGTGTGCATGATCTTGTCCCGGAGAGTTATGACGGCGATCCCTACGAGCGGCTGATGCCGGGGATGCTCTCCGTTTCGGCGGAGCAGGCCGTGTACCGCAAGGTCTGCATCGAACTCCTCCGGGAGCTGTTCGATACCCTGTCGAAGAAGGACAGGGACATTCTCGGCAAGACCTGCGGCGTGTTCGGATACCCGGAGGCAACTTTGAAAGAGATCGGGATGTATCACATGATGAAGGAGTCCGCCGTGGAGAAGGCAAAGAGCCGTGCCGTCGAGAAGCTGAGAGAAGCCTATCCCGGCAGCAGGCTCCAAGTGTGGAGGACTGTTCATCGTATGATGCGGAGGCCGGTCCCGCCGCCGGGGGAGGACAGTGAGCTGCGGCGCAATTTCCCGCAGTATGTTCGCGCTTTGACGGAGGTCTATGGTGTGTTGAGCGAAGCCGCCTCAGATATGGATAACATCTCTATATAGACAGAACAGCAATACAGACTTTTGTACACCCCCTTATGGTAGCATCTATGCAAGCATCGAAACCGATGCTATACTATGAGAGGAGATATCGTCATGCATTATTCCAAAACAAACAAGGTCTGCGCCACTTGCGCCTATTGGACCGGAAGCCGCAATCTGGTGAATTCCGGAAACTCTTCGGAGCCGACCAGCAATAGCGCCAAGTGCCAAATTCCAAACGGTTCCAATCGGGGCAGTACAAAGTTTTGCAGTTCTTCCTGCTCTAATTGGGCTAAGTGGCCGGTACTGAAGTAAAACGACACGGAGGGACTGCATTATGCTGACGGAAAAAGCCAATGCCATCTGCCTTTTGGAGGTTCTAAAGGAGTATTCCGATGCGGAACATATTCTGCCCATGCGGGAGATCATTGCAAAGATGCAGTCCCTCTACGGTATCAAAATCGACCGCCGCACCATATACGGGGCTGTTGCGCTTTTGATCGAGCTCGGTTACGATGTCTCCCTTTACGAGGATAACGGCGTGGGCTATTACTTACGGGAACGGGAATTGGAGCAGTCGGAAGTCCTACTGCTGACCGATGCGGTATATTCTTTCCCGTTCATCCCGGCAAGGCAGACTGAGCAGCTTGTCCAAAAACTGCAAAAGCAGCTCAGTGTCCACCAGCGGAAAAAGTATCGCCATCTGACCGTCGCCCGGCAGGGACATAAGACCGGAAACCGACAGATATTTTGGAATATTGAGCAGTTGGACGAGGCCATTACACGCAAGAAAAAAGTGACCTTGGATTACTTGCACTACGGATATGACAAACGGCAGCATCCTACGGCAACCTACACCCTCAGTCCCTATGAGATGGTGTACACCAACGAACACTATTACCTTATCTGCGTCCCCGACCACGATCCGCACACGCGATTGTACCGCATAGACCGCATGGCGGATATTCGGATACTGGACGAGCCCCGCAGCGAAACGCCGGCGCAGAAGCAAGAGGCGCAAGATGCCGTTTACGCCTTTGTGGGTGCGCCGGAGCGGTTGGTGCTGCACTGCGACCGCACCGTGCTGGACGATGTGCTGGACCGCTTTGGTACGGACATACAGATTTTTGAGCGGGACGAGCAGACCTTTACCGCCGTATTGACTACCCCGCCGCGCGGTGTCAAATTCTGGGCATTGCAATATCTGTCGTATGTGGAGATCGCAGAGCCCGCTTGGCTGCGGCAGGAGATCATAGAAGTGCTAAAGGTCAATCACTATTTGACATGAGGTGATACTATATGCCACGGAATGAATTAGACTATTTCTTGAATCGGGTGCATCAAGCATATGTCGATGCACGAAAGCCATTGTGCGCTGACGAGCTCTGCGAATTGACCATCGAACGTGGACGAAGCAGGACGATTTCAGGCATTGCAGAGGACTATTTTGCCGAGTTGCTCTATAAAGAAATAGGTAAAGGCTACCTTCATTTCTTTGTGGATCAACCCTTGGTTGGGGGGACACATAAAGTTTATCCTGATGTAATCGTCGCACGGCCTTGTGAGGCAAAGAACGAATACTTTGAAATCCTCTATATGCTGGATCTTAAAATGGATGTCGGTTATCATCGGGATATCGCCGTAGGAAGGACACCAACACAAACTTATGTCGCAAAGGCCAAAAGTTTGTTAGAGGATCTTGCCATGTTGAAGGATTCCCCAGAGCTTAGTACAAAAAGCGGCAACAAGAAAAAATCAAAGACGGACCGTTTTGCCCCCCGATACTTTTTTTCTATGCATCCACAGTCCAGTTATGATGAGGTCATCATAACTTCCAAAAACGCTGGAAATAAAACGAAAGAGCAGGAACTGATTGAACGCGCAAAAGATCCGGACTGCAATATCTGGGTTCTTAGCACAGGTGACCACCCAAACGAATACGGAGATGATGTTAAAATGTGCCCCTTGGACGAGAGTTGGGAAATTCTTTTGCAAAAAATTGGAAACATATTAGAATGATATTTAGACACAACACGGCATCCTGTACAGACATTTGTACAGGGTGCTGCGCTATTCTATCAGCAGAACAGAAATCGTACGAATGGTGCCGGGACGCGGCGCAAAGAAAGGATGAGCAGCTATGAAATACACTTCTGCACAGGCAAATAAGCTGCTGAAAAAGCTGAATGACGAATATTCCGCCCTACTGGATAAAGAACAGCGCAGCCGGGATTTCCGCGCGGCGATGGGCGAGGACATTGAATCTGTGCGTCCCGCCTATGATTACGCAAAAACACAGGCGCGTCTTGAAGAACTGGAGGGAGCGATCCGCAGACTTAAGCACGCCATCAACTGCTTCAACACGACGCAGGTCGTGGATGGCTTCGGGATTACGATCGACGAGATGCTGGTCTATGGCGTGATTACAAAAAGTACATCCGCCGTTATGAAACATATCTTCACGACATTCACGCTTGCAACGGTACTATTCGGAATTTCATCAGCTTTAGTCTGTCCAAGCTGAAGCATAACAGCCCAGAGGACTATGCCGCAGCACTCTACGGCTTCTACAATGATGAACGCATTGCGGAAAAGCTCATCGTCAATCCCATCCGCAACAACGGCGACTGCTATACGACCCACGATGCCTACGAGCTTTCCTATGTGCCGCGGCCGCTGGTTCTTGCAGATGCCGGGTATGACCTACGCCTATTGCGGCGAACCGGCGCCGGGGCAGGACGGCAAGACCTGCCGGGAGATCGGAGCCACCAGCAGCTTCCGCAGTAAGGTGCGGAACAACGATGTTTGGAAAGCACATCAGCGGGCCTACAAAAATATTTTGCCCGTACCCGAAAGGGGACGATGAGCAAGGGCGTGTTTGAAGTGTGGTCCCGGAAGATGGAGACGCTGCGGGACGATGCACTGAAGGAATATGGCAGAGCGCAGAGCGAAGAGGAGCGCCAGCGCATTGTGGATGAGGTCACGCAGAAACTGAATAAGCTGTGAGCGAAAAAGCAGGAGGGAGCTGCGTCCGCAAATGCGGATGCAGCTCCCTCCTTTGCCGCAGTGCCGAAGCACTGCGCAGTCCCATTACGGAGCCCGGAGCAGTGGAGCACTTCGCAGGCTGTTCTGGATCATACTGACAACGGCTTGTGTTTGATTTGCAATGCAAAACTTGGCTTTCCATCCAACAGTCTGTACTCTTAAATCGTATTATCCTATCCTCACTCTTTTTTTGCCAGATAGAATATGCTATAATGCCTTTACGACGCAACTAAATATCCACCTATTTCGCATCCTCACAGGCGGCGGAGTTGTGCGCCTTTCGGCGTATTTCTTCGCTCGCATACGATTTTATTGAAGGGAGAAAGATTACCGTGCATGATTTTATCGGAACCATTTTTTATTTCTTTCGAAATGCAATTCCCCTCGCTTTGATCGGCTTGGCGGCAGGTGCGGTGATTCTTGTTATGCTGAACCTGAAGTGCCGTCGAGAAGGAAAATGTTTTCCGAAGGGGCAAGCTGTCGCCTTTCTCCTTCTATTGTGCTACTTGGGTGGGCTTGCTGCCATCACTTTAATGAACCGTATGGATGGTATGCGAACAGGCGTCCAGTCCCTTCCCTTTTTGGCGTTTTGGCAGGCGTAGAATAACTTTACCCTGCAAATTTGGCTAAACCCTTTGCTGAACATCGCCATGTTCCTTCCACTGGGCGTACTGCTTCCTCTTGCGGTAAAGCATTCCCGACGGTGGTTTTGGATGCTGACCGCTGGGGTCAGCACATCTCTTGTGATCGAGCTGCTTCAGTATGTCCTTGGTCGTGGACAGGCCGATGTGGACGATCTGATATGCAATGTTTTGGGGGCCATGCTGGGATACTGCTTTTGTATGCTGTTCGTCAGCTTGGTGAGGAAACAATGGAAAACCGCCGGAGTCTATGTTATTTTTCCCGTTCTGTCCATCGCTGCTCTGGCCGGTGTGTTCCTCACCTATCATTTCCAGCCCTACGGCAATCTTGCGGATGCTCCGATCTACGCCGCCAACACCAAGGGAATAGAATGGGTGCAGGAGTGTTCACTATCTGATGAGCCGGGGCCGTCTGGGGTGTACTGGACGGAACCGTTCACCATAGAAAGCAGCGACGCTTTTGCAGTAGAGTTTATTGGGCGGCAAGGGGCTGAAATCAGATTTGGCACTCCTGATGTGGATTACTATGACAATACCGCCGTCTATTCTGACCACCAAACCTATGCCCTGTGGGTAACTTACAAAGACCGCTCCTATGAGTACACAGATTACCGCGTGGACAGCGAACTACGATACAGCGGAAAGGGCGGAGCGATCACAGAGGACGACCTTCGTGCCGCTCTGGATAAGTTGGGTATCGAGATCCCCGATGCGGCCAGCTTTGTCGCCGTGGACGAGAGCGAGGGAAGGTACGCTTTTCGGGCAGAATGTGTAGTAGAAGACGATGTGCTTACCAATGGTGAATTGGTCTGCTGGGTGGCAGAGGGCGGTATCCTCTACCAGGTAGACAACCATCTTTCTGTCAGCACCCTTCATGGAAATGCTGCGGTTATCTCTTCCCAAGAGGCGTATGAGCGCCTTTGTGCCGGGCGGTTCTCTTGGCGTGATGTGCCCATGTTCAACTATTTGTCCCCACGGCAAGTGCGAGTCACTGACTGTAAGCTCGAATATATGACCGACAACAAGGGATTCCACCAGCCCGTTTACTTGTTCACCCTCTCAGATGAAAATGATGCCGCACTGCGGGGCGGTACCGGTTGGACCACTTTCGTTCCTGCTTTAGCCGGATAGCCGATTCGGCGAGAGTCGTGGATCGAGTCTGCATATCCAATAAAATGTTGTCGCTCAGATAAACTTGGGATCAAAGAAAAAATAAGTCGAGGGAAATTCCCTCGACTTATTCTTTCGTGCCCTGTACCGACCGGTCTGCCCCATAGGTCACATTGTGTACCTATGAACATGAACCGTTACGGTTTCGGGTCTTTTTGTTTTGTGCCGCATCGGTGTTGCCCTTTAGGGTAGGTTCACTTTGTTTCCCTACGAGACAGAGCACTTACTGCGTCCCTGTTTCTTCTGTCAGATTATGGAGCCATTTGCCGGAGCGGCATCGCAACAGCCCGACGATCAGGCGCACCACCTGCTCCGTCTGCACCAGCAGGAACAGCACGGGCAGAGAGTTTACCCGCAGCACCAGCAGACCGATGTAGGCGGCAGGAATGCCCACCAGCCAGACAAGGCCGCTGTCCATAAGGAGCAGAAACCTTGTGTCGCCGCCGGCGCGGATGGCGGACAGCAGCACGGCGTTGAACATCCGCGTAGCGATACGGATGTTGAACAGCCTGACCATCAGGACGGCCAAATTTACAGAGCTGTCCGGCAGCGCAAAGATACTGACGACCGGGCGGGCGATGAGGATCATCACGGCAGAAACCGCGATGGACAGGCCGATGGCCAGTGGGAACAGACCGCGGATGATGGAGCGGGCCTTTTCCGTCTCACCACGCCCCAGATGCTCTCCCAGCAGGATGCCGCTGGCGCTGCCCATGCCGTCGGCAATGGTGTGGGGCACCATGCCGATCTTATAGGCCACCTGATAGGCCTCCAGCATAGCGGTGCCCAGCATACCGAAGGCCTTGAGATACATGGCGTCGCCCAGGCCGAATACCAGCTCGTTTCCGGCCATGGGAACCATCCGCCGGAACACGGGGCGCAGAAAGGCAGACGGCCAGTGAAACAGCTCCTGCATCGGGCCGAGGAAGGGCTGCCGCGTGGCGAAGGCGTAGGTCACATGTCCCATCAGGCCGCAGAAGGTGGCGATGACGGTGGCGATGGCCGCGCCCCGCACACCCAGAGCGGGAAGCCCCAGCTTTCCGAAAATCAACAGGTAATTCAGCAGGGCGTTGAGACAGTTGGTACCCAGGCCAAGGAGCATAGGGACCTTTGTGGTCTGCACGCTTCGGTACATGAAAGTGTACCCGTTGATCAGTGCGGTAAAAAAATAGGAAAAGGCGCTGATGGCAATATACTGCTGCGCCAGTTCGATCAGATGTGCATCCTCGCTGAAAAAGGACAAAAACCATGTGCCGCCCAGCTTGGCCAGCAGGAAGAAGGTCAGCGCGATGCATACATTCAGCAGAAGCTGCAGGCCAAAGCAGCGCTTCAGGTTTCGGGCGTTTCCGGCGCCGAAGAATTGGGAGGCGAAGATCAGGATGCAGGAGTTGACGCCGAAGCCTACCAGCATCAACAAATTGTCAATCTGTGTGGCAACGGTCACGGCGCCCACACCGCCCACATGGCTGACCATCATGGTGTCCAGGAAGGAGGCACCCTGGTTCAGCGCCTGCTGCAGGCAGATGGGCAGCGCCAGACGCAGCGCTTTTTTGTAAAAGGCCGGTGAGGAAAAGTGCATACAGTTGATCCTGTTTTTCATAGCGCCATCCTTTGTGCACACGGCGGGTCTGTCCGTCAGACAACGGCGCCGCCGTGGCAGTCGATCCCCACAATAGCGTAGAAATCCTTCACATAGAGGCGGCAGACGGCCTCCGTACCCAGATCCTCATAGCAGACAGGTTCTTTTTTGTAAATGGCGTCAGCCGTCAGCGCCGCCGTGCCGCCGATGGTCAGCAGGTACACCGCGTGGTTCTTCACGATGGATTCCGCCACCTCCGGCGACCGCCGACCCTTGCCGATTATGCACTTCAGCCCGTGCTCCAGCAGGGCGGGGGTGTAGGGATCCATGCGGTAGCTGCTGGTGGGACCCGCAGGGCCGATGACCTGCCCGGGGCGCGCCGGCGCGGGGCCAACATAGTAGATCGTCTCGCCCTCCAGAGGGAAGGGGATCGGCTCTCCGGCGGACAGGCAGGCGGCCAGCCGCTTGTGGGCGGCGTCGCGGCCGGTATAGAGCCAGCCGGTGAGCAGCACCTCATCTCCGGCGCGGAGCGAGGCGATGGCCTCCGGGGTCAGGGGTAATGTCAGATGCTTCATGGTGTGTCCCTCCGTCATAGCGTCACGGTGCTGTGGCGGTAGGCGTGACAGCAGATATTCACGGCCACCGGCAGCCCGGCGATGTGGGTGGGGAATGTTTCGATGTGGACGGCCAGCGCGGAGGTGCGTCCGCCCAGACCGGCAGGGCCTATATCCATGCGGTTGATGGCGGCCAGCAGCTCCTGCTCCATGTCCCGGTATTCCGGCAGGGGGTGGTGGCTGTCCAGCTCCCGCATCAGGGCGAACTTGGACAGCTGCGCGCACTTTTCAAAGGTGCCGCCGATGCCCACGCCCACCACGATGGGCGGGCAGGGGTTGGGACCCGCGTGGCGCACGGCGTCCAGCACAAAGGCCTTGACGCCCTCGGCACCGTCGGCGGGCTTCAGCATTTTCACGGCGCTCATGTTCTCGCTGCCGAAGCCCTTGGGCGCGAAGGTCAGGGTCAGGCGGTCACCCTCCGTCAGCTCGTAGTAGATAACGGCAGGGGTGTTATCGCCGGTGTTGTCCCGGTGGAATACCGGGTCGGCCACAACGGATTTGCGCAGATAGCCCTCCCGGTATCCCTGCCGCACGCCCTCCTGAATGGCGTCTTCCAGCGAGCCGCCGGTAATGTGCAGTTCCTGTCCGAGCTGTACGCGGAATACAGCCATGCCGGTATCCTGACACATGGGCACGCACCGCTCTGCCGCAAGCCGGTCATTCTCGATGATCCGGCCCAGAATGCTGGCAGCCAGAGGCTGCTGCTCCTCCGCCCGGCAGCGCTCCATCTGCTGAAGGACCTGCGGGCTGATACGGCAGTTGGCGTCGATGACCATGGCGACCACGGCGCGCTGCACGGCGGTGGCGCTGAGTTCTCTCATGGTGCTCACTCCTTCACATGCGCTTTCACGGCGTCCGCCACCACGGAGGCAATGGTCTTGTCAAAAATGCTGGGAATGATGCAGTCGGGGGCAAGTGCATCGGGGCTGACACGCCCGGCAATGGCGTGGGCGGCGGAGATCATCATGTCCTCGGTGATCCGCCGTGCCCGTGCCTCCAGCGCGCCCTTGAAGATGCCGGGGAACACCAGAAGGTTGTTGATCTGGTTGGGGAAGTCGCTGCGGCCGGTGGCCACGATGTAAGCGCCGGCTTCCTTGGCTGCGTCGGGCATGATCTCCGGCGTGGGGTTGGACAGGGCAAAGATGATGGGCTTGTCCGCCATGGAGCGCACCATGTCCGGCGTAACGATGCCGGGGCCGGACACGCCGATGAACAGGTCGCACCCCACCATGGCGTCCGCCAGCGTGCCCTTGCACATGCTGCGGTTGGTGACGGCGGCGATGGCTTCCTTGGCACTGTTCAGCCCCTCGCGGCCCTCGTAGATCGCGCCGCTGCGGTCGCAGAGAATGATATCCTCCACGCCGGCCTTCAGCAGCAGGCGGCAGATGGAGATACCGGCGGCGCCCGCGCCGCTGATCACCGTCTTAATGGCGGACAGGGGCTTTCCGATACACTTGGCGGCATTGATAAGCGAGGCCAGCACCACCACGGCCGTACCGTGCTGGTCATCATGGAATACAGGGATGTCCAGCAGCTCGATGAGCCGCTGCTCGATCTCAAAGCACCGGGGGGCGGAGATGTCCTCCAGATTGATGCCTCCGAAGCCGGGGGCGATCAGCTGCACCGCCCGCACGATCTCGTCGGGATCCTTGGTGTCCAGGCAGATGGGGAAGGCATCCACACCGCCAAAGGTCTTGAACAGGCAGGCCTTGCCCTCCATCACCGGCAGTGCGGCGGCGGGGCCGATGTCGCCCAGACCCAGCACGGCGGTGCCGTCGGTAACGATGGCCACCATATTGCCCTTGGTGGTATAGGTGTACACATCATCGGGATTTTTGGCGATCTCCCGGCACGGCTCCGCCACGCCGGGGGTGTAGGCCAGCGACAGGGAATCGGTGTCGCAGATCTCTACCTTGGGCACGACCTCCAGCTTGCCCCGGTGCGCCCGGTGCATTTCCAGTGTTCTTTCCTTGATATTGTCCATAGGGGACTGCTCCTTTCCTCAGCGGCAGAGAGCCAGAAGTGCGCGAATGTCGCGCTCCTCCTCCAGCGCCATCAGGCGGCGGTAGAGCTCCTCTGCTTTTTCCTGCCCCAGAACGGGCAGGGCGCTCTTCATATATTTGTCGTGGATGCCCTGATCGGGGATGGGGTGCGTCAGGTGGCCGTCGGGGTATACGCGCTCCCGCGTCAGCACCCGGCCATCTGCGGTGGTGATCCGCCCAAAGGCGGGCCCCACGCCCATATCGGTGGGCAGGTTGTCGTATTTCGGTTCGTTGTACATGCTGGTCAGCTGGATGATCCGCGCTATTTCGGGCTGACGGATCACATCCTCCCGGTAGTTCACAGGCATGTTGTCCAGCCCGTTGAGATACAGCGCGATCTGGAAGCCGATGGAGAACTTGGCCTCCTCGCCGTCACAGGGATAGGGCGTCACCAGCTCCCGCAGGGCGCTCTGGCTCAGGCCGATCTCGATCTTGGCGATGTCGGCGGGCTTCAGCTCGTTTTCCCGTATCAGCTCCGTCAGGGCGTCGATAGCGCGGTGGGTGCTGCTGCACGAGGGGTACAGCTTGATGGCAAAGCCGGGGGAGCACAGATCATAGGGCGCGCCCAGCGTCCGGGCGAAATCGTCCCCGAAGGTGACGCCGTCAAAGCCGGCGTATTCCCGCAGATAGCCCTCGTGTCCCTCCAGCGCGGAGGGGGAGGAGGTGATGCCATGGCTGGCCATCTGCGCGGCCAGCACACCGTCGCCGGCGGTCTTGCCGATGTGAACGGATTTTGTGGATGTGCCGAAGTTCTCCCGCACGCCGGAGGCCATGGACGCGGCGATACCCAGCGTGTTCCGCATGGCCGTGCTGTCCTGTCCGTACAGATATCCGGCGCCCGCAGCCGCGCCCAACACACCGGTGATGCTGCTGGCGTGCCAGCCCCGGCGGTGCAGCTCAGCGGCGCATATCCGCCCGATCTTGCACTCCACCTCTGTGGCCAGAATAAATGCCTTCAGCACCTCCTCGCCGGAGGACGCGCGCTCCTCGCCCACAGCCAGAACGCTGGGCAATACGGCAACAGTGGGGTGGCCGAGGTTGGACGACGATGTGTCGTCCAGCTCCAGCTCGTGGCCGCTGATGCCGTTGAGGAAGGCGGCGTTGTTGGCGCTGACGGTGCCCTTCAGCCCCACCAGCGTACAGCCTCCGGGAGCATTATACACCGGCAGCAGCTGCTTGACAACATCGGTGCAGCTGCCTGCCAGCATCGCGCCCATGGTGTCCACGATGGAGCGCTTGGCCAGATAACGCACCTGCGGATCGAAGTCAGGCTTTCCGCAGATAAACGAAGAAAGGATCTCGCTGAGATACATATCAATTTCCTCCTGTCATGGGATTATGCGGCGAAGGCGTCGCCGCGTCGGTTTTGCCGGTAAGAGCCGGTGCGCCCCGCACGGAAAGAGTGCGGAGCGCACGGCGCTCTTGCCGTATGTGAGGAGAAAGGGAAAGTCGTTTCAGGCGCGGACAACATCCTCGGCCATGGACACCAGTGTGTCCTCCACCGATTGCAGACGGGACTCCTCAGCCAGACGCCATGTCTTCAGCTGCTCCACCTGCATCTGACCGTTGTCGATGGTCTCCTGCACCCGCTCGGGGCTGGGACCGCCGATGATATGACGGCGGGTGACATTTTGCACGGGATCCAGGGCGTTGGTGATCAGCTCCTGCGGCATTTGCAGGTCGATGTCCAGCACCTCCTTGGCGGCGCGTGCCACCAGTGCGGTGTCGATCTGCGTGCAGGCGATGCCCTCGTCGTGGGCGATGACCACCAGCCGTCCCACGATCTTCTTGGCCGCGGAGAAGGACAGGCCCATGCTGCGTACCATCTCATCCGCCAAATCGGTGACGGTGCTGAAGCCGCTGCGGACCACCTCCAGAGCGCGGGGAACATCCACCTCCAGATTGCGGATGATACCCTCCAGCAGGAAGGCGCTGTCGGTGATACGCTGCATGATCTCGAAGAACTGTCCCACCACCAGGCCGGGCTCCCGGCCGTTTCCGGGGGGGTAGGCCTTCATGGTGTTGAACATGCTGGACAGCGTGCCGTATGTCCATTCGCCGGAGTACCGCAGCGTCTCCAGCGCCACGGGGTTGCGCTTCTGCGGCATGATGGTGCTGTAGGAGCAATAGGGCAGCGCCAGACGGCTGATGCCCACCTCGTTGAGGTTCCACAGCAGCAGGCTCTCGGTGACACGACCCACATTGTTGATGAAGATGGCCATGGCGCAGGCCGGCTCGTAGGCGTAGTCCAGCGTGCTGGTGGCGTCCATGGAGTTGACCAGCATACCGTGGAAGCCCAGCAGCTCCGCCACCCGCTCGCGGCTGATGGGGAATCCGGTGGTAGCGACGGCGGCGGCACCCATGGGGCTGAGATCCACATGCTCATAGGCGTGCATCAGCCGCTCCATATCCCGCCCGAAGTTCTCGAAGGCACTCATGTAGAAGTGGCCCAGCGTGATGGGCTGCGCCTGCTGGGAGTGGTGCGTGTAGGCGGGGATAATGGTGTTCTTATGCGCCTCCGCCTGTACCAGCAGCGTCTCCATCAGGAAGGTGATGGCCTCCATCTGCTCCAGCAGCTTTTTCCGGATGTACATTCTCTCAATGGCCGGATTCATGTCGTTGCGGGAGCGACCGGTGTGCAGCTTGCCGCCCACCTGAATGCCCACCTGATCGATGACCCACTCCTCCACGTTGGAGAACAAATCGGTCAGACCCGGCTTATGGGGCACGATGTCCGGCCCCTCCCGGCGCAGCTTCAGAACAGCGCCGAGGATCTGGGCGGCATCCTCCTGCGAGATGATGCCCTGTTCCTTCAGCATCAGCACATGTGCCAGATGATCCAGCAGCTGATAGGGGAAGGTCAGGTGATCCTCCGCGATGGTGTTGGCGGCGTGCTGATCCAGAATTTTGATGTCTCGCCCCTCATAGGGCTTGTAGTAATCTTTGTTCATATAGACGATCCTTTGTAGTTCAAATGGTTCCGTTGGTTCCGAATGTGTGTTGCCGCGTCAGGCGGCCTTTTTTACGAACAGCTTGCAGCACAGGAAGTACAGCACCAGCGCCACGACGATGGCGATAGGCAGCGCGATGGCGGCGCTCATGTCGGCGAAGCCCACGATCAGATAGGTGATGAAGGAACCTCCCGCGGCTACCAGTGCGTAAGGCAGCTGGGTCTTTACATGCTCAATGTGGTTGCAGCCCGCTGCCATGGAGGACATGATGGTGGTGTCGGAGATGGGGGAGCAGTGGTCACCGAACAGGCTGCCGCTGAGGACGGCCGCGATGACCAGCGGGAAATCCAGACCGAAGCTGTATGCCATGTTGATGCCGATGGGCAGCAGGATGGCCATAGTGCCCCAGGAGCTGCCGATGGCGAAGGAGATCACGGCACCGATGACGAACAGCAGGCCGGGAACCAGCGCGGGACTGAGGGTGCCGGTGGTGGATTCCACAATGAAGGTGGAGGTGCCCAGCGTACCGCAGACGCTGCCCACGCCCCAGGCCACCACGATGACGGCCAGGATGGAGCCCATCTTCTGGATGCCGCCCACGAAGATATCGAACGCCTGCTGGAAGGTCATCAGCTTCTGCTTGACGATCATGATCAGGCAGGTGATGGCGGCCAGCAGATAACCGGAGGTCAGCGCGATACGGATCTTGGAGCCGGCGATGTTGTGGGTGGGCCAGCCCCAGCCGATGAACATGGCGAAGATCACGACGAACAGAACGATCAGGGGCAGCAGCATGTTCCACATGGAGACTTCCTTGTCGTCCTCCACAACGATGGCGTCCTCGGACTTCATCTGCTCCTCGGTCAGGCCCTTCAGAGCCAGCTGCTCGGAGTGCGCCATGGGGCCGAAGTTCTTCTTGCTCAGGGCAATGACGGGGATCAGAACCAGCGCCAGGATCGCGTAAAACTGATAGGGAATGGCCTGCATGAAGGTGCCCGCGTCGGAGCCCTCGATGCCCATTGCCTCATACTGGGTGGCGATGATGTTCATGACATACACGCCCCAGCCGGTGATGGGGATCAGGATGCAGACCGGAGAGGAGGTGGAGTCCAGAATGTAGGACAGCTTAGCGCGGGAGACCTTCAGCTTGTCGAATACGGGGCGGAAGATGGGCCCCAGGATCAGGCTGTTGCCGGAGTCGGAGAAATAGATGGCCAGTCCGCCCAGCCAGCAGGCGATCTGTGCGCTGACGGGCTTTGTCAGTTTGTTGGAGATGGCCCGGGCAAAGGCGCGTGCACCGCCGGATTTTTCTACCAATGCCACGAAGCCGCCGATGACGGCCATCAGGACAATGGTCTGAGCGTTGCTGCCGCTGGTCATATCCACGAACAGATAGTCACTGAACGTGGTCTGCAGCGCCGTCCAGGGGTTGCCGTAGGCCAGGATCAGGCAGCCGCTGAACAGGCTAACGAACAGCGACAGAATGACGTTCTTGGTCAGAAAGGCCAAGGCCACCGCGAGGATAGGGGGGATCAGAGACCAGATACCGAAGTTAATATCCATGTGATTGTCTCTCCTTCTAAAATGATTTTGCGGCCGGCTGCGGCTGACATGAGCTGCCTGTTTCACGCCGTGCGCCGTGAACCTGCCGTTGCCCTATTTAGTAGCAAGTTTCGTGCCAAAATGCACTGTCGGGTTTGCTGGATTTTTGACAAAGCATTTGTGCGATTTGCTGAAAAATAAGGGCGATCACCGTGGCGTGGTGCGGCAAAATGGTGCGCCGGAGGGCTTGAATGAAAAGAGAGGGGTAGTTGTGTCGAAAGTTCGACACAACTACCCCTGCTGGAAATAAGTGGATATTCCCCGCTTAAACCCGCTGGAATCACGGTGGAACGCAGTGTTTGTCCGTTTTTCGACATGATTTGTCGAAAGCTGGACAGTCAGCGCAGCCCTAACTTGCTCATACGGGAATACAGCGTGGTGCGGGGGATCTGCAAAAGCGCTGCCGCCCTATCTATGTTCCCCTTTGCCTCCTGCAAGGCCTGTCGGATCAAGCCGCGCTCATAGTCGGCCACGGCCTCCCGCAGCGGCGCATTGGGCACGCTGCGCGCATTCGCTCCGCCGGAGCCGGCGGGGGACGCGCCGGCGGGGGCGAAGAAGTACGCGGGGATATCCTCCACCCGCAGCTCCCGGCTGCCGTCGGTCAGATTCAGCGCGGCCTCAATGGTGTGCTCCAGCTCACGGACATTGCCCGGCCAGTGGTAGGTTTTCAGCAGCTCCATGGCCTCCGGACTGATGCCGCGATTCTGCTTTCCCAGCTGCCGGTTATAGCTGTCCAGAAAGTGCTGCGCCAGCAGCTCAATGTCCTCCGGACGGCTGCGCAGCGGCGGCACCCGGATGTGGATGGCGTTGAGCCGGTAGAACAGATCCGGCAGCATCTCCTTGTTCTGCATCAGCTGCTCCGGCGAGCGGTTCACGGAGGCTATGATGCGGATATCCACCTCTTTCGGCTTGGATGCGCCCAGCGCCATGACGGTTTTGGTGTCCAGCACCCGCAGCAGCTTCGACTGCAGCTTCAGCGGCATGGAGTTGATCTCGTCCAGATAGATGGTGCCGCCGCTGCACTCCTCGATCAGCCCCACCCGATCCTCTGCGCCGGTGAACGCGCCCCGGCGGGTGCCGAACAGAAGGCTCTCCAGAATGGACTCCGGCAGCGCGGCGCAGTTGATGGGCATGAATGTCTTATCCTTGCGGTAGCTGGCGTTGTGGATGGAGGACACCACCAGCTCCTTGCCGGTGCCCGTTTCACCGTAGACCAGCACAGAGGAGCTGCTGTTGGCAATGCGCTGGATGAGGCGGCGCACCTCCTGTATCTCCGGCGACTGCCCCACGATGTCCTCCAGCGTGTAGCGAGCGCCGGTGGCGGCGGGCGCGGAGCTTTCCTCACGGGCACGCTGGACAGACCGCCCGGAGCACCCCATGTTGGTCACATCACGGGACAGCTGCACGGAGCCGACAAACTGTCCCCGGCAGACGATGGGGATGGTCAGGTTGTTGGTCACGGACTTCTTGCCCAGATGGTTCCAGGCGATCTCCTGCTGGCGGTAGATGACGCCGTCGGTTTTCAGCGCGGCCAGAAGCGCACTGGATTGAAAGTTCTGGCCGGGGAAAACCTCCAGCAGGTTCTTGCCCAGTGCCCACTGGTTGTCGGCGTCGTTCTCCTCGTCAGTGTAGCGGGGGTTGAACCGCTGTTTGGCGATGATGGTGCCGCTGTGGTCGATGATGGTCACAGAGTCCACAAAGTTGAAATTTTCATTTAGCCATTTCAATGCGTCGCTGCTGCTCATAGCCGTCTCCCTCCCAAGCTAAGCGGGGCGCAGCCCCGGCAAAGGTGTTTATGTCCGTTTTCTCTGGTAAGCGGGCGGTATGCCCAGTTCCTCCCGGTATTTGGCCACCGTTCTGCGGGCGATGGGCATACCCTTTTCGCCCAGCAGACGGGCGATGGCCTGGTCGCTGAGGGGGCTATGTATGTTCTCCGTCCGGATCAGCGCTCGGAGCTCCATGCGCAGTGCCTGTCCGGAGCAGCCGTTCACCGATCCGGAGAAAAAATACCGCAACGGGAACACACCCTGTCTGCATTGCAGATATTTGTCCTTTACGCACCGTCCCACGGTGGATTCGTGCAGCTGCATATGTACCGACGCCTCCCGCAGGGTCATGGGCGACAGGTGTGCCGTTTCACCCCGAAAAAAGTGCTCCTGGGTGTGCAGGATCAGATCGGCGCACCGCTGTAGGGTATGCTGCCGCTTTTCCAGACAGGACAGCATCCACTGGGCCTGACGCAGCTTCTGCTTCAGGTATCGCCGCACCTCCTCCTCGTCGGAGCGCTCCAACAGCGCCACATACTGGCGGCTAATGGAGAATTGCGGCAAATACCGGTCATTAAGAAGTGCGCACCACTGTCCATCCGTTTCCTCCACCGTTATATCAGGCAGTACATAGACTGGCTCCGGCGCAGGCTCCTCGCGTCCGGCGGGGTAGGGCTCCAGCCGCTGTATGAGCCCGCAGGCGCGACGAACCTCCGACTCCGGGAGTCCCAGCTGCCGGGCAATGGCGGCATACTGCTTTTTGGCCAGCAGCGGCAGGCACTGTGTGACGATCTGCTCCGCCGTCCTCTCCCGCGGGTAACGTCGCTGCAATTGCAGCAGCAGGCACTCCCCTGCACTGCGGGCACCCACACCGGCCGGCTCCAGAGATTGCAGGATGGACAGCGCCCGATCGATCAGCGTCTGCTCAATGCCCAGCTGTCGGATGTCCGCCAGATCCTCCGGGTGCAGATAGCCGTTTTCATCCAAGAGCTGTACCATATAGGTACACAAGGCGGTGGTGGCCTTATCCTGCCGCAGCCGCTCGATCTGTTCTGTGAGGCTGGCCGCGAGGGATGTCATGGAAGCGTCCCACCGTCCGACCTCCGCCGTATGCGGAGGCTCGACGGCATACATCCTTTCGCAGCCGGAGGAGAAGCCGCAGGGCTCCAACCGCTCCAGCAGTGGGTTTTCCTCGGCGGCGCGCGCCAGATAGTCCGACAGCTCCTGCGCCGGCATCAGCAGCATCCGCGTTGCCAGCAGCATTTGCGGCGACACCTGCAGTACCTGCTTCGGCTCCAGCCGCAGCTCTATATCGGACACCACCGCCACCCCCCTTGCCGTTTTTTCCACATTATAGAAGAAAGGTGCAAAAAAAGCAAGAATGGTTTTTTCGTATAGGCAAACAGCGGAAACCGCCTGCAGCAAACTGCCGCCCGACGCGATTGCATTCGGTAGGGGGCATGGTATAATTTAAAGAAAGACGCCCCATCCCCCGCCTCTTAATAAGAAACACGAGAAAATCCGTAAAATCAATATTTTCAAATGCAGGGCGGTGACCTCGGACTTCAGGATCGCATTCAGATTTACAATGCATC
>OHCQ01000117.1_pt1 | contig 38681 bp, 39 predicted proteins | sample 1566791 | NCBI WGS metagenome assembly OHCQ01 (sample SAMEA3879541, study PRJEB24766) | human gut metagenome | biome: human-associated habitat; feature: feces | place: USA | collected 1985/1987
GAGGGCATTCGTGTGCTCAGTGTTTCTTTTCAGGGGTGTCGCAGTGCTGGTGGCAGGAGGCGCAGTTGCCGTTGCAGCCCTCGCCCTTCCAGCCGCCCTGTCTGGAGATCCAGACCACAGCCAGCGCAAACAGTACAGCCAATATTACCAGCGTGATGATCCCGCGAAGTGTCATATTCATCCCTCGATTTCTCTTATGCAGCTTTCTGCCCCAAGTATACACGATTTACAGGCAAAGAGCAACAGCCTGCCGCACATTTTTTGTGCAGGGTGCAGCCGATGCGGCTGCCCGACGGTAATGTTGCACGCCCGGCGGTCGGCGCACCATTTTTGCAGCCTGAGAAAGTGTTTCGAAAAAAGTAAAATAATTTTAAATTAGGGCTTGCATTTCTGCAAAGGCCGTGCTATAATAATCATGTTCCAGTCCGGAGCGCACAACACAAGCGAATATGGAGGATTAGCTCAGCTGGTTAGAGCACCTGCATCACACGCAGGGGGTCTGGGGTTCGAGTCCCTAATTCTCCACCAAACGTAAGGCCGTTTACCTGAAAAGGTAAGCGGCTTTTTCTTGTATCTACGTGCTTTTTGATATGCAAAAGTGAAACGAATTCACTTTTGCATATTGATAATGAAACGTGTAGGAGGCCCCCTTTTCAGTCGTTTGTAGCAAGTTTGTAGCAGATCTGTAGCAAAATTCGGAGAGGAACGGCAAAATGACCTCAGAAACCCGATTTTTGCAGATTTTTTGGCATAAAATTTTATCTTTGAATTTTGTGCAGAATGACGGTGGTGCTTTTCATTCGGATTCTGATGCCGTATAATAAAGAAAAAGATCATGGATGAAAGGAGAAATCGCTGTGCGCTACACCATCAGGCATTTTGATTTGCCACTGCTTACCTTTGAAGCAAACATGGACAGTGCAGATACTGACCTCCATATTATAAAGGTCTACGAAGAAAACCGTTCCTTTTTACCTTTGAACCTGACTGTATCAGAAGATGGTGTAGAACGCTGGCTGCGGCATCGCACAATTCCGAAGAACCGAGCGTATGTAGATGCTCTGCTCTCTAAGGTGGGGCTTTCTTTGAATCGACCGCTTGGAATTATTGCAGCCAATAAAGGTCTTTCACTCAATGATTGCTTTTGGGTAGATGCAGAGGGCTCCGGTGACACCTTTGAAAAAGTAAATCTTTACGATAACCGATTCAGTCAGGTGCTGGCAGCAATCGCCTTTACAGGATATGGCAGCAGCATACGAACTTCGCTTGCGTCCTGCCCGGAGTTCTCGACCAACGGGATGCTGCCAAAATGCTGGCGCAGACAAAACGGAAAAATCTACCTTTATAAAGGGGGTACGTCAGGGTTCAGCAATCTGGGGTTTGAACCGTACTCGGAACTGTACGCCTATCAAGTTGCGCAGGCAATGGGTGTAAATGCAATTCGCTACACTCTGACGAAAGACCTGAAAAAGACGCTTTGTTCCAAGTGTGAGCTGTTCACCAGCAAAGAGTATTCTTATATTCCCATCGGACAGCTTGTGTCCAAAGGTGGAATAAAAGCAATTTTTGCGTATTATCAGACGTTAGGGCAGAACTTTGTGGATGCGCTGGAAGATATGCTGGTCTTTGATGCGATCATCTGCAACACTGACCGCCACTATGGAAACTTTGGTGTGCTGGTAGACAATAAAACCAACACGATTGCGGCACCCGCACCGCTGTTTGACCACGGAAACTCGCTGTTCAGTTTGGACGGAACGGATCTTTGGGACAACCAGAAAGCGTTTGATGAATATGCCCGCACACTGCTTCCGCTTGCATACGATGATTTCTTTGCAGCTGCAAAGAGTGCAATGAAACCTCGTCACCGTACAATGCTCCATAAGCTGCTGGATTTCCATTTTGACCGCAGAGCAACACGTTATAATCTGCCGCCAAATCGCTTGAAGATGATTGAAAAAGAGGTACAGCGCAGAGCAAGAGTGCTTTTAGGGTAAAAAAGAAACCGTCAAACGTAAGAGATTGCTATCTCATGCGTTGACGGTTTTATGGTTTGTGGGGATATTATTCTTCTGGCAGAGCCAAAACTTCATCATTGACCAGCTGATTGGCTTTATCAAAGGCTTCGATCATCTGGGTCGCTTTCGGATGGAGAAAGACTTTATCTAACGTTTTGGATTTGGGCGTGTGCCCGACAGCGCGTTTCAGGATAATCTGCACCGGCCTGCATGGTGGGAATGACGTAATCCTCTACAAATTCGTCGGTCAGGTCTTCGATGTACAGCTTGGATGCGCCGCTTGCCTTGGCACGCTCTTCCAAGCCTTCCAGCTCACCCTTCTGCCCCACATTGCCGCACACGGCAATGACTTCGCAGTTGTTATAGTGCTCTTTCAGCCACGGGATGATAATCGATGTGTCCAGACCGCCGGAATATGCCAGCACGACCTTTTTGACCTCAGACATAGGAACTGCCTCCGTTCAAACCAACTTATATACTTTTCGATTTCCCTCGTGCAATTTCATGATTGCAGTGCCCATTATACGGGCACTTGGAAAATGTGTAAAAAGTGTTCTGCATATAGCAGCAATATGAAAGCAGTATTTCACAGCGGGACATTATGAATCTATAATAGGTAGTTGGAAATAAACAGAAAGAAGGGCTTTTTGATGGCAACGATATTTTCAAGAGAAGAAAAGGCAGAGGCACTGTTCGGGGAGATCCTGAAAAATCCAGAAGCCTGCCGACGCCTGATGGATACCTTCAACGACTCGCTGGACATGGCAGACGTACTGGATGCGCCGACCGTGAGTGCACAGCAGTTTGCCGCAGCGCTGTTCAATGCCTACGAGAACAAGGATCTGTCTGCCTTTCTGATGGCGATCTGCCAGCACAGTATGTTTGACCTGCTACGGAACGCTGCCCTGATCCCGTTCAAATTCAACGCCGATGGTCAGCCGAACCCGGTGATCCTGACGGATGATGCCGGCGTTCTTTTGCCGAACAACAAATTTGCCGTGAGCAGCAAAGTATACGACCGGTTCATCCGGGTGTTCCAGAAGCAGGAAAAGGTAAAAATGTACCTTGCCAGCGGCTACTGCAAGTATCACGGCTACGACGAAGGATCGATGGATGTGGTGGAGTACCACTACAACCAGCATTTGGGGCTGCTGCTGATCTACGAACTGCCGGACACCGTGAAGCAGAAGGTAACGGAAGCGGAGGCCTACTCCACCGTCTGGGATATCCAGATGAAGCTGCAGCATGCACTGCCCCGTTCCGTGGTCTACTATGGACAGGATACGCTCAAGGACGGCGGAACCCGCTATGATGAACTTGGCGTTTTTCTGCCGCTGGAACACTTTGCCGACCGGCTGGAACGCCATGTTGAAACTGCTACCAAGATCGTTTACGGCGAGTAAACGCCCTGTAAACGAAATCCCTTTATAAGTGCATCACAGCAAAACAAAACGCAGCGAACCGTTAAAAGATTCGCTGCGTTTTGCCTTATATGGGAGAATGGAAATGCTGCACATCAGGTGCAATAACGGAAAGTCTTGTCAGTGACAATACGGGCGAAGATCAGCCCTAACGGCAGTGCCACGATGATGAGAATGGCATCTGCAAACCATGTGGCGGAATCCATCAGAGACAGGATGCCCAGATTATAGATGGCACGGTAGAAATACAGTCCCGGTACCATGATAACGATGGACGGCACGGTGACGGAGATGCGGGGATAACCGGCGGCGCTCTTCAGGCAGGAGGCCAGCAGTCCGGACAGCAGTGCGCCCAGAAACGCTGCAACAGCGGGCGGAAAGCCCGCAAGGCTCACCAGCTCCAGCCGGAACGTGTTCGTTACCGCACCGATAAGGGCGGCGCAGACTGCCAGGTTCCGGGGACTGTTGAACATGAGCGAAAAGCCGAACACACCGCCAAAACTTGCCAGCAGCCGGAACACGATCTCTTCCGGGAGTGTCAGGCTCAGGGCAGGGAACTGCACCGGCTGCAAATGCAGCAGCAGTGCCATGATCCAAGCCGTCATGGTTGCCACCAGAATGATGAGGACGGCGTAGGCCAGACGTTCCAGCCCGGAGCGCATATCCAGCTTGGCAAGGTCGATGCCGCTGGTAATGAACGGAAAGCCCGGAATGATGAAGAGCATGGAGCAGATATACCCTGCCTCGTGCTGCGCCGATACGGCAAACAGCACCTCTGCCAGCTTCAGCAGGATGGCATACACGAGGCTTGCTGAACAGACCGACGCCGTAATGCCAAGAAACAGGGTGAAATGGTGCTTTGTCAGCTTGCACCGTACAAAGTTGCCGATGCCTGCACCGCAGAAGGCACACAGCATTTCCACAATGCCGCCGCCAAGCAGAAAGGTGAAGCAGCCGCAGGCCAGTGCAGCTGCAAAGCCCAGTGCGATGGGCGAATACAAGCCGTGGATGCGCTCGATCTCATCGAGGTGGCTGTGCAGTTCTTCGCCGGTCATAAATTTTCCTTCCCGGTCGAAGTCGTTGACGAAATGCTCCAGTCGGTTCAGGCGGGAGGTATTCACGCCCGTATTTGTCAGACAGAGTGACTGGGTATAACACTGGTCACCGTCAAAGCAGGTGAACTCAATGGACAACAGGCCGATGTCCGCTGTTGTTGTGACTCCCAGCTCCCGCGAAAGGGTGTTCATGGAGCTTCGGACACGCCATGCGCCGGTGCCGCATTCCAGCAGCATCAGCCCGGTGCGTCCAATGACGGAGGCTTTTTCCACAAGCCCCGCCTCGGTAATGGGGACGCCCTTGCTGGCCGACGCATAGTCGTGCCAGTAGACTTCCATGTGATTTTTGATGATCTCACTTTGCCGTTGTCCCATACCGGAAAGCCTCCTTTGTGATATGGGAATGTTGCAGCTGTTTCAAGACTGCGGTGCTATTATAAGGGAAATTGCAGGGCGGGTAAAACGTATCTTGGATATGCCGGCAATGTTCGTTTGGTATTTCAAAGAAGAAAATACGTTGCGTTTTTGGCGGCTCTGCGGTAGGATAGAAAAAACACGTCGAAAGGAAACTGCCGTGACCCTTCAACAACTCCGCTATGTCACGGCTGTTGCCGGCACCGGCACCATCAGCCATGCAGTGCAGCAGTTCTATATTTCTCAGCCCAGCCTGACCAATGCTATCCGGGAGCTGGAACAGGAAGTGGGGCTGGCGCTTTCCAAGACGGAAAGCTCTGTGGTGAGCCAGACGCTGCTGGAATATCTGAGATCCTCCCGGCAGCGAAAGGATAACAAAAAATAAAAATGTGCAGGGTAGCAGCAATGCCGCCCTGCACATTTTTGTTAAGTAAAGGACTTGAGCACTTCTTTCAGTGCTTCACGATGTTCAGGGGGACAGACGGGCCAGAATTTCTAAAAACTCTTGCTGTTCCTCTGGGGTGAGCCGGTTCTCCGGCTCAGAATGATTTTGGCGGTTCATAAAAGATACTTGCTCCTTTCGGCAAATCCTGTTCAGCCACCAGTTCGGCACGAATCTGACGCTTATGCAAAGTTCTGCATGGCTTCAAGGGTGTTGTCCAGTTCGATCTCCTTTGGCAGCTCCATTGGCAGGAGCGCAAGGACTTTGATTTTTTCTTCTTTCATTGTGTGCCTCCAAATAAAAACAGGACAATCCACGCGGACTGTCCTGCAAAAGTAAAGGGAGAGCATCCGAAGATACTCCCCCTAAGTCATATACAGTTTAGTTGATGCCAAGCTCTTTCATAAGCTTGGCACGGTATGCTTCGTCTTCAGAAGCCCGCTTAACATCTTCAATGCGGCTCTGGTCGAGGAGCTTCTTAACAAGAAGTGTCATTTGATTCTTGCCTTCGATTTTACCTTCAGCTTTTCCTTTGTTTTCCACTTTATCAAGCACATCGCACATATTGTGTGGGCCTCCAGTACAGTTTTTATTTTTTGCGTACCATGCAGCGCTTCTTGAAGAATGCGATGCCATAACAGAGGATGTCATCATAGTCATCCCGGAAGTCCGCTGCATACATCCGGTCATTGATTTGCTGAATGGCAGTATCGCAGGCATCCGGCAGAGCATCCAGAGTTTTGGCATACTTGGCTTCAAAAATTGCCACACGACCATTGCGGATATCCTTTACAATAACATCGCTGCGTCCTTCGCCATGCTCTTTGTTGGATTCTACCACATAGCCAGCACCAGTAAAGATGCCTGCAAGGAAAGCGTGGTAAAAATCCTCCCGATAGTCATGGTAGCTGATAGTCATACGCAGCAGCTTGGTCATCTCTTTTGTCAGAGCTTCGTTGTTTCCGCTCCAGACTGCATCAAACAACGGGCTGCGATTCCATGCCTTTGCACTGTCGTCAAACCATTTGCTTACAGTGGTTTCAAAAATTTCCCGAATCTCTGCATTGGGAATCATCAATGCAGAGCAACCATCCGGCAGCGAATCTGTCAGATCCTTATCCCGCACCTTGGTCAGATAACCTGTCAGATACAGCACACTCCAAAGATTTTCCTCAGAGGAGTGTAGATAATCGTAGGTCAGGTTTTCTTCAATATGCTGAACAATAGAGCCGCCAGCCATCAGAGTTTCAAGCTTTGTGGTGATATTGTTGCCTGCATAGTCGATGAAAGAACGGATGATGGCGTTATCACTGGTGTTTTTCCAATAGCTTTTCGGCTTCTGTGCTACACCATACTGGAAATCCCGCAGATAACTGATTACGTCCCACGGACAATAAATGTCTGCATCGCCAAAATGATAACCGTCGTACCATGTCTTGATTTCAGCAGACTGCGATTCAAGATCAGCATCTTTCAGCATTTGATCTACATCTGCCTGTGTAAACCCAAAGGATTCGCTCAACCGGGGAGAAAGAATCGTATCCGAAACAAAATTGTTCGTCCCGGTAAAGATGCTTTCTTTTGCAATTTTCAGGCAGCCGGTAATAACAGCAAAGTCAAGCGAAGTATTGTCTTTGAGCGTGGTGCTCATCATAGCCCGCATCACGTCCAGCATCTGCGAATAATATCCGTTGCTGCTGGCTTTTGCAATGGGAACATCATACTCATCCAGAATGACGACCGCCGATTTTTTGAAGTGGATTTCCAGCATCCGGGTCAACAGCAAAAAGCAGCTTTTGGTTTCATCCATAGATGCAGTGCGTCCCAGAATCCGCTTAAAGATGCTTTTGTCATCGTCAGAAATAGCATCGTCATCCAAAAGAAACTGATAATCCTGAAATGCAAATGCCAGCTTCATGCACAGCATTCCATAGGCACTTTCAAAGGTCAGACCGTCCGTATCCTTGAAAGAGAAAAATACCACAGGACACTGGTTCATCCATTTTTTGCAAAGCTCTGTATTTTTGGAGATCGCCAATCCCTCAAACAGTTGCTTGCTGTCTTTGCGGATGTCCAGAAAATTTGCGAGAGTGCTCATACCAAGTGATTTTCCGAAACGGCGAGGACGAGTAATCAATGTTACTTCAGCGATACCACCGCTAAGAAGTTCAGAAATCAGATTGGTCTTGTCGATATAATAATACCCGCCTTCTCGAATCTTTTCAAAATTCGAGATTCCAACAGGAAACATTAAATCTTTCATGCAATGCTCCTTTCCGCTCACAGAGGTGAGCTTTCAGAACTCACTACTGTAAGTGTACCATGAAATATAGAATCATACAAGAATCAAGTGACATCGAAATAGAGCAGTTTTATTATGCTACGTTCAATCTGGTGGCTTTATAGCAGTCAGCGCACATTCCCTCATGGGTGGCTGCAAACTCTGCCGCCTGCATGATAGAACCGTCCTTCAACTTGACCCTCTTGATGGGCTGGTTGCACCGGGCACAGATGCAGGGCACAGGCGGCTGTTCCTGCTTCGGGGTAGCAGATTTCGGTTTCGGCTGCTTTTGCGGCTCTGATTCCGGCTGCGGTGCAGCATCTTCCGGCAAATCCTCTCCGGCATAAACGTACAGACCAAGGCCAAACATAGCAAGGTTTTTCACTAAGCACCGCATGATAGCCTTATTCACATCGAACATGGAGGCTGCTTCTACGGTACGTTCTTCCATGCCGATCTTTTCACGGCGGCGAGTCTGCGGATTGTAGTCCCATTTCGGAGTGGTGTAGGTATAAGGCACAGCTTTCATGGCTTTGTTTGCGCCATCCAGTACAGGCAGCCACATTTCGTGCGAAACGCCCTCAATCGTGACAGTGGTATACACCATGAAGCCGGTTATGGGGTCATAAACATAGGGCAGGCCGTTGAATTTCTTGACCTCATAGTTAGCAGTAGGATACAGCTTTTTCACCTCTGCCCAGGCATACGCCCAGCTTACATATTTCAGTTCCGTGTTGCCGGACTTCTTGACTTCCAGATGATCTTTGAAGTCGATCGCAAATAATTTTACGAATGGATTTTCCGTAGCCATAATCGAACCTCCAAGAAAAAAGGCGGCAGAGCATTTACTCCCTGCCGCCAATTACAAATGTTATGCCGCATGAACGATGGTGAACCTGCGGCTGCTTACATTTTTGCTGTACTGATTGAAAATGTCTGGTTGCTCTTTCCGCAGACGTTGGGAATCCACACGCTTGCTTTCGGAGGACACCCACGATACTTTGTAACCGGGTGCTGTACCATAGGCAGCATCCTGCATTTTCAGCTTGACCTGCTGCTCGATGGCCGTTTTCTCCTGTTCCATCTGCTCGATTTGGTCGGAAAGCTCCTGCCGCTTATCCAGAAGTCCATGCAGGGCACTCAGGTCAGCAGTCTTGTTCCGGTTGTCTACCTCATAAAGCTGGTTGATCTGCTGGGTGTCACAATCGCAACCGTTGGGTGCAGGGGGAATCTGGGGCACAACATGGTTCGTCCAGAAAAGTTCTTCCTTATCAATGAGATTAGAGAGCACCTGCTTATCCGTCACGATTTTGTGGATCACCAGTTCTCTGCCGAAAATTAGAGCCGCCACATACCAGCAGTCGAAACCGCTGACGGCTAAGTAATGGTCAACCTGCGCCAGATAGTGAGCCGGGATTTTGCGATCTGCCCACTTGTCTGCGGAGAACGGTGAGACCGTTTTGCATTCCAGCCCGGCCTTCTGTCCAACGATCAGGCGGTCGAAGTCTGCCAGAAGCAGCGGATGTTCCTCGCTCTGGTAGATGGCATTTGCACGGCGTACCTTCAGACCGGTTGCTTCGGTGAAGCGCTGTGCCACATAATCCTCCAAGTCACGACCCTGCCGCATGGCCTCGTTGTCGATGTTTTCAATGGTATCGCTGATTTTATCGTGGTACACCTGAAATGCGGAGCGATAGGGATTCAGGCCAAGGATAGCCCCGGCATCCGTGCCGGTAATACCGCATTTGCGGTAACTGAGCCAATCTTCTTTAGATAACTTCCGTGTAGATACAAGCCTTTTCATGCAATGTTCAGCCTCTCTTTCATCTGTTCTTCTACAATGGAGAAATCATATTCCACCAAGTCTTTCAGAATCGTGGAAAACTCATCCACCAAGGTGCGGTCATCGTCCAGCCACAGGGCATACAGGAAATCCAGAATATTTCGCTGCACTCGGAGATGGTTCCAGAAACGCTCGTCCATCTGCTTTTCGGTGTCCAGCGTAATCAAGGCACTGACGATGGTGCTTTTCATCGTGATCTCGTATGCCGTGGTACAAGTCGGCTTCGGGAAATCGGCTTCGATGCTGTTCAGGAACTCAGAAAATTCCCGGACAGCCCGGTTGCTCACATCGTTCATACGTTCTCCTTTATGCTGCTGCCAGCACCATCTTGTAAGCCTTGTCGATCATGGGATTGCCCTCTGCGGTGCGCAGGAACAGATTTTCGTTGTAGTTGCGAGTTTTACGGATGGGGTCTGCATGGGTAGCAAAGTCCGAAACAGCGTTTACGAACCGCCAGCCGTTCTTTCCGACCCACTCCAGATCGGGTGCATTATAATAGCGGGCCTTCAAATCTTCCTGCAAGCGCAGGTTATTCTTTCGCTGGCCATCGGTTAAGTCTTCAGTGACAGGGAAAAACTCATTGATGAACTCCTGCACCTTGCGGTCAGACAACTTGATGGTGGTCAGCTCATGGATACCTTTGCCCAGTTCTGCCATATAGCTGTTGGCAAGCTGCAAGGTTTCACGGGCATCCTGTACACGGAGCAGAACATTTTCGGTGTGGCGGGCAGTCCAGATGCGCTTTGCAGTACCCAGAGCCAGATTCAGAGTGTTCTGGCAGACTACGCGAACCGGGGTCATAGCAACCTTGACCCCAGAACTGCCATCGTGACTGTTGAAGAACACAAGATATGGTGTCACTTCATCTCCGGCAATAATATATTTTTCCGGCAGCTTTGCCAGCATCCACACCTTCTTACCGCCCTGCAAAGAGCCAGCAGTTTCATAGGTGACACCCTCGCCCAGCAGGTCATCGGTAAACTGGAACGCTTCTTCGTTCTGCACAATGCGGTAGCGGTCAGACACCACGCCCAGAACTGCTTCATCAGTGCTGCGGACATTGGCGCGATAACCGGGGATCACAGCACCCGTGCCAGAATAGATATTACGGCTCTCTACCTGCCAATCCAGACCGGCCAGCTCCAAGGCTTCACGGCTTGCAGGAGCATCCATAACGATACGGCCAAGGCCATGCCAAGGAGTTTCACGGACAGAAAACATAGTTTCAACATTTGCGGACATAGTAATTTCCTCCTGATTTTGAATGATAGTTATTTTTCGTCGCCAAGAATTGCAATCAGTACCTCAGCGGCAACTTCGATGATGTGAACGATAATCTGAGGGTCAAGTGATTCCATAGCAGACTCCTTTCGATGGGTAAAATAAAAACAGCACGAAGCTGTGTGGAATAGCTTCGTGCTGTTTCAGGAATATAATATATGATTCAAAATGCTAATAATGCGATTGTCTTAGTAAGACTGAATGATAGTGCTGATTTCAGATGCGCTATAGGCACTGTAGGCTTCATTTCTAACATCCCACCAATCTGAACCTGCTAAATTATTCATGTAGTCATTTGGCAGAGTGTCGTACTCGTCCGCGGTAATTTCACGAGTTGCTTCATCTGTATGAAGTGAGTAGGAAGTACTACCATCAGAAGCATTCCACGCAGATATAATAGCAACCGTTGAATAATCATTGCCTTGGAATTGTCCAATGCAATATCCATCGTAAGTTAATGCAAAAATGATAGAATACGAATCTTTTGTCACATAGTAAATTGGATCATATCCGCTCATCACAGTACAGTCGAGATTAGTATCCCCAAAGCCATTTCCGGGTGCATACCAGTAGATATCGCCGATGCCATCTTCAAACGCAAAAAGTTCAGGAATACTATTTCCATCCAAGTCAGCTAACATATAGGAATAGTCTGAATCATTTGTGGAAATGAAATCAAGATATTCTTTTTTCCAATCAGTTGAGGCAATATTATCGGCTGCCGAGGGTGAATTGACTGCACCATTGGAAGGATAAGCTCCAGATAATTCGTAGACCGCATCATTGAAATTATCTTCAGAAATCGGATAGTAAAAGTCAACACTTACATCTGAAACGTAGACAGTGTTTTTCTCAAAATCAAAGATCATCCAGCCTTCAATATAAGGTGTTGAATCTTTTCCATCATAGGAAGTACAAGTACAATTTTTAAAATTGAGCCAGATTCGGTTATCTTTTACTTCTTTGTCGGGGTCAGCAGGGATATAGGCTTCAGCAATATCTGGAATTATAAAGTGCCAATGACGATATTCTGAATACACATCTGTTTCGATTCCGGAATTTTCATATGGAACAATTTGAATATAATACGGCGTGCTGTGTGATCCATTGAACCAGTAACCGGAATAGTTTTCAACTGCGAAGAGAGTAGAATTAACAGCATTTTCAGAATCGGATACGGTACTTGATACTTCTGAAACAGAAGCGGTTGAAGTAGGAAGTTCGATATTTGCAGTATCATTTTTGCGAGAAAGAGCAAAAATAATTGCAACAATCACTACAATAATGCCTATCACAACAAAAATTTTTTTGCTGGAAAGGTGTGTGTTCTTTTGAGGCATAGAAAAAAGCTCCTTTTAATGTTTACTCATAGTGAAGGCGGCAACAAGACAGATTGACTATGTCAACAGCTAGTAAATTTTCGTACAATCAAAAAGAGAAAATGCTGCCGTGAAAATAGCAAAAACTACTAATACTATCAACTCCCTCAATATTTACCGTACCTCCGCAAAAATCCTCCTTCCAACGGATAAGCACTATGGATTTCATAAGAATGTAACGAAAAGAAACACTATCTTGTCTAAGATTATAGCTGTTTTCCGCTATATAGTCAATGAAATTGCTGCGTCTTTTAGCATCTTCGACTTCCAGCTTTCTGTGGGTAGAATAGCAGTATAAGAAAGATTTTTACCCATAGGAGGACGGAGCAGTGGAAGATTTTGATGTTCTTGCGCGGATTCAGGAGTTATGTGATCTCCGCTCATGGACGTATTACCGTCTGGCAAAGGAAGCGGACATTCCATACTCCACCCTGAGCACAATGCTACGGAAAACCAATGCGCCGACTGTCCACACACTGCAAAAGCTGTGCGCAGGATTCGGTATCACGCTGGCGCAGTTCTTCGCACTGGATGATGAAACGGTGGCGTTCAGTAAAGACCAATGTGAATTTCTGACCGAGTGGGATAAGCTCGACGAAACCAGCAAGCAGCTTGCCTTGGCCTATATGCAAGGGCTGAAGGACAGGCAAGAACACTATAAAGCATCCGGGAACAACTGAACAAAGGATCAGAAAGAAGCAAGGCGGTCAAAGGTGATAAATTTACACCTCTGACTGCCTTGTTTTTTGATTGGTTATAAGTTTTCTTCACAAACTTTGTCCTGAAGCAGTAGCTCCAGACTTGGATAGGGGAAAAGCTTCCGCTCCTCTGGTTCCAAAATATCATCTGGAATCACCAGACTGTTCAATGCAAGCTTTTCAAATATCGCATCCAGCGCCGCTGCATTTGATAGCCCCATACTCAGCAAACCGTCTACAATGCCAGCAATGTCATTTGTATTGATCATAATCAGATAATTCTCTATCTTGCTCAGAACTTCTTGGCTAAAATTGATGCCTGTCCTTTCGGAGAATTTTTTCATCCGCTCATGTACGGTATCGGAAATTCCCCACGAATAGGAATCAAAATAGGCTACAGCCTCATCCTGAAGAATTTTAAGTGCAGCCTTATTTAGCTGAGTCAGATACCTTGAAACGAATTTGCTTCTAAGGTCACAGTTTTCTCTTAAATCAGCGTGATGCTGTTCAAAACAGGTCAATTCCTTGCGGTAACAGACAATTTTATATTGTACCCTGTGCGTTGGTGTTTGAGAAAATCTGCCTACAGTAGCATCAGCTTCCTTCGACAGTACGTTTTTCTGAATAATGCTCAATGTGTGATAGACACCATCATCACAAAATTCAATCGAGTTTACTTCAGATGCGGAATATTTTGCTTGAAGGCGTTCTTTTTCACAGGATTGTCTGCCGTCTTTGATATTTACATAGTATTCTATAATCTTCATAAGCAGGTGAGGATCATGTTCAACATAAAAATCCTTGCTCAGATGAACCATGTTCATCTTCCACTGCGCACTAGGTGCTAAGTCCCAAATACCAATTCGTTGCAGAATATCCAGTATTTTGTTTTCTGCTTAGCTGACCAATTCTGGAGTTAACTCTACCGGTTCGTGCGGTTCTATGTCCAAAAGAATCGGTAATTCAACAAAAATTCTGATGAAAGCCATTTGCTCATGCTTGTCTTTATAGATTTCAATAGTCAACCCTTTCCGATTCCATTCAAATTTTTCCTTTTCGTTTTTGCGAATGAGTTCCCCACCGTCCGTCAAGTCAAGCAGATTCTTTATCACCCGGCTGATGTTTCCATGGTACTTACCGATCAGTTCAAACGTATCTACTTGCGCCTTAAAATTTGATTTCATAATAGTTGCTCCTTTTTAGTTGGAATTATCAATTTGTGCCTCGATTTTTACTTTTTGCAGTCAGAACGTAGAAGAGTGCCTCGACGATTTTATTTTCGGAACTTCTTCCAACGTCCGTAGGCAATGTGCTGCTCCAACTGAACAATGCCAGCAAGCGCAATGCCATCCAGAATACCCTGTAAGCAGAGAGCTTGCTTTTCGGCGGCTTCTTGTTCAGCCAGTTCGTTCAGATAGCTGCGCAGACAGTCATTCTGCTCTTTGGACAGGGATGACAGAACATCTTCGGCCTTGTGGCTGGTTTCGGTTTCCTGCCAAGGTGGAAGGCTGGATAAAGCGTCCTCAATACTCTTTGCAATCAGTTCGTCAAATAAATGATTGGTGTGCAAGTTTTTCATACTCTACCTCCTGATAATTCTACGTTCCTTTCTATGTTCCGCAGCAGCCAGTTCTGCCGGACGTGCATCATACAGGGGTATAATATATATTTTCAAATAGGGTTCAGACGAATTGCGTTATGCAGGCAGGCTGCTTTCAGGGGTTCTACGATTTTTGCTGTCCGGTTGGGTTTGCCTGCGTTCAGAACTGCAAAAAGGTACTGCATTAAACCGTATCAAACAACACTTCTTTAAGAAAATATGGAAAGAGGTGTTATTTGTGCTTGAAAATTATCCGTATCTTCTTGACTTCAAGCAGGTTCAGGAGATTTTACGCATCGGACGAAACCAGCTGCTGTTCCGCCTGCAAAGCGGGGAGATTCCAGCCTTTAAGGTCGGCAGAAAGTGGCGTATACGAAAAAATGAGCTGCTCCGTTACATGGAAGAGGGTGAGCAGGCAGTGCTTGATGAGTGACAATAAATATGCAAAAAAGAAAACCAGAACGGCAGGCATTTGAGGTAAGCCTGTTATTCTGGTTTCATTATTTTATTCGCTATCCACAGCGTTGGCAGCGTTCAGCTTGTCCAGCTCTGCGCGCTGCTGGGCCATCTTCTCTGAGAAGTTGCCGAACTCGCGCTGCTTCAGCTCCTTGGTGACGGTGGTATAAATATCAAGGGTGATGTCCGACCGCGTATGGCCGCAGAGGTTCTGAATCACCTTGATGTTGACACCGGCTTCCACCAGTCGTGTAGTGAAAGTGTGCCGCAGGGAGTGGCAGCTGAAATTAGGCAGCAGGACAGGGTTTTCCTTGCCGGAGTCCAGCTGAGCCTGATTGCAGTCCCTGATGATGCGCCGCAGAGCCTTGTTCAGTGTACCCTGATGCTGCACTGCACCAAAGCGATTGACAAAGATAAAATCGTTATAGCCGTCAATACTGGAGGTGCAATGGGTGTCGGTCAGCCCCTGATATTCCTTTTCCATCAGAAGGGCTTCTTTTACCTCAGGCAGCATCGGAATCTGGCGCGTACCCGCTTCGGTCTTGGTACTGTGGACATTGAAGGTGCAGCCTGTATTTTCAATCTCCTGCCGGTGGTTATAGTAGACCAGCGTATGGTCAACAGTAATGACTTCTTCTTCAAAATCAACATTTTCCCATTGCAAACCCGTGACCTCGCCTACGCGCATTCCAGTACCAACCATCACAGCAAAGACAGGATACCAATGATGATAGGGGTTGCCTTCTTTCCGCAGGTAATTCAGAAAAAGCTCCTGCTCCTGAATGGTCAGGGCTCGTTTATGCGGCTCCTCGTAGCAGCTGGAACGCTTCAGCTCACTAAGAATCCGGTCGCTTGGATTCTGCCGGATGTAGTTATCATCCACCGCCACCTGCAAAATCTGATGCAGGACATTGTGGATGATTTCCAGCGTATTGATCTTCAGATCACGCTGTTCCACCAGCTTGTTGTAAAAGGCTTTCACATCGGAACGCCGGATTTCCCGGAGCCGATGTTGCCCCAAATCATCCTTCACGAACAACTCATACATATAGCAGTAATTGGTGAGGGTGTTATCTTTCAGGCCTCGCTTGTTCTTCTTCCATAGAAGATAAATCGTGTTCAGCGTTACATCACGGGTAATAGTCTTAAGCCCATCCAGCTGGTCGCGCTGAATCTCATCCTCTCTGATGCGAAGTTCGTCTAGCGTTTTGGCGACAACTCCGTGCCGTTTGCCGTCAGGTGCTGTCCAACGGTAAACATAATAGCCATCCGCACGTTCCACTTCACCTTTTCTAAGTTTGACACGCTTCTTAGTCCTACGGTCTTTCATCGTAACATTCTCCTTATTATATTATAATAAAGGGCTGGAACCCGAAGGCCCAGCCCGATGTACAACAGCTCAGATCGAGTAGCAGTTATCCAGATATTCTTCCAGCTTCTTCCGCTTTATGAGCCGCTTCTTGCCATTCCACAGCACGAATTTACAGTTTTCGTTATCACTGATTTCGCGCAGCTTGTGGATGCCGATGTTGCTGTACTGCGCGGCCTCTTCCAGTGTGAGGACGCACTTCTGGCTGATGGGCACCACACCCTTGTCACGGGTATAGTGGATAGGTTCCTTGGGGACGATGGGCATTTCAATAGCTTCCATAAATAACACTCCTTTTCTGGTATGGTTGATATACGGTCGGGTATATAATATATACTTTATAATATTGCAGATACGTGATTTTCAAGCCGTGCAGAAGTAAGCATCCCAGTTTGTGACACCGGGATACCATGGCTGACACGCTCTTGTGGGAATTGGAATCGGGCAGCACCCAATTTTTGAAAAGTGATTCACCACTTCCCGCCATTGCTTTTGTGACAGACCAAGGTGCTTCAGCGCATCTTCCCCACTGCTGTGAAGGGGAAAGTAGTCGAGGACCCGCTTCATCTGCTGCTTCGTGCAGGCATAGAAGCCGGATGCATCGATTTTTTGCAGAATGGTCTTCATGGGGTAAAAATCGCCGGTGCCCAGCATGTCAATCATCATCCCTTCTATAATTTTGCCTGAAAGCCCTGCCATGACCATGAGCTCCTGACACCAGTTTTCACAGGGGTTCAGAAGAGCGGCATATTTATAATGTAAGGACTTCAGTTTTTTCCGTCCCGCCCGGAGCTCGATCCGGACAACGCCTTTGGCATACTCTGCCCCGGACAGACCACGTGTCAGCATCTGCGGCTGCTTCGGGTAGATTTGAAACTCATAGGAACCACAGCGTACTAATTTGGACTCCGAATAGGGAACCCAACGGCGCTGCGTACTGTCCCAGTGAAGAACCTCCCGAAGAACCCGTTTGCAGGGCACTTTTTTCAGCAGGCGGATATATTCATCTGCCTGTTCCTGCCGGTCGAATTTCAGGTCTGTGCAGAAATCGACCCGCGAAAGACTTACATCATCCAAAAGGTCAAGTCTGAACATCTGGTCAGCAGAGAAAAGTACCGCTGCCAGTGCATCGGGAAGCAGATCGGGGCTGATTGCCTTTGCATTTTTCTGTGCAGTATCACAGACAGCATGCATCGGGTTCAGGGCGATTTCCAGATGGAAGTCCACATTGTATCCGAGTGCTTTGCTGTAGTGACTAAACAGTCCCATGGATGTGATCCCGGTGCTCTCTCGTCCTTCCAGTACATAAACGAAACCGTGGCCTTTAGAATAGGATGGAACTCCAAGGCGTTTCATGGTACGGGAGAGGGCAAGCTGGTCGGAATAGCATACCCGTTTATACAGTTCAACGGTATGAATGCTGCTGTTTATCATAATGTCTCACCATTTTCTGTGTCGCAAAAGTGATTCAAATAATTTAAGGATATAGTTCCGTATGGGAACGGATATGACCTTGAAAATACAATCAAATTTGCAACAAATTATAATATTCTTATATAAATATGTCCCCAGACACCAATCGGCATCTGAGGACACAAATTTTACTGTTCAGCAGCCTGTGCAACGACCCGGTTCAGTTCATCGACCGCTTCCTTCAGGTGAAGGACAAAGGTGGACTGATAATAGCTGTTGACGCAGAGGCTCAGCATCGTCTCAAGGGTCAGCAGAAGATCCCGGTTGATGCAGGTCAGGTCACGCGCGTGTCCTTCTTTGAAGTTTTCATACCGGCTGTAAAGGGTCTGATACCAGTTTGTCATGCTGAAGCATTCTTCCAGCATCACCTTCAGCCCCAGTTCAGAACGGTGCTGCTTGCGGTATGCCTGCTCAATTAAATCAACAATCGATTCCAGCGCAGGCTTTTCCGGCACATTCAGATAGCTGGTTTCCTTAATGATTTGAGGCATCTGATAATTCCAGCCTGCAACACAAGCTTTCTGAGCTGAGCAGTAGATCAATGCACGGTTGGAACTCACGGCGCGAAGTAGTGCATTTTTGTTGCGGTTGATATTCGCCAGAATATCAGTGGGGTTGACTGCGGTGTCCTTCTTCATTTCGTTCATTGTAAAACGCTCCTATCTTAATATGTATGTTTTATTTCCGGAAACCAACGCCGCTGAGACCACGGCGCAGGATTCCATTTTCTTGTTTGCGGAAAGACTCCACGCCGCTGTGGGCAGACTTGATCTGGCCGATCAGCCGTTTGGTGCTCATCTTTTCCAGACCATTCCGGTCACAGTAGGCCTTGTAAGCCTTGTTGAAGTCCTCCGAGTACCCGCTTTCTTCCGTGCTGAACGCAAGGCAGTCATGGATGAATGCACGTACCGAGTTTGCATCATCCCGGTACTCATCCATAAAAGCCCTGGAGCTTTCAGGAACCGTGAAGGGGTAGTTCGAGGTCGCGTCATGCATTACCCGGTGCAGAGCCCAGATGCCGGCAGTCACGATCAGGTCTTTCTCTTCCAGCAGCTTGTCCAGCAGAAACGGGTCCTGCTGTTCAAACGGGATGCTGTAGGGGAAAACAAGCGGGCGCATTCTGCGGTAGAACGCATCCGAGGTGTCAGCGGACTGGTTGTCCGGCATCCGGTTCAGCGCGAATACAAAGTGGACGCAGGGCTTGACCATAATGTTGTCCTTATACCGGCGACCGGCAGAGATACGGTCTCCGCCGGTGCAGGCTTTCAGGATATGAATGGACTTGATGCTGTCCTCTTCGTTTTCGCCGGACAGGTTCGCGCAGGCATTGCACAACTGCTGTGTGTTCCGGTTGTCACCGCACTGCCCCAGCGTAAAGTTGGTAATCTTGTCCGGCGGAAGCATTTCCGCCAGCAGGTTGATCACTACCGACTTTCCGCAGTCCCGCTCACTGATCAGCAGGAAAAGACTTTTTCCCTTGACGGTGTTGCAGAGGGTATAGCCAATGATCTCCAGCAGCAGCTGGTGCTTGGCCGGGTCGGAACCCAGCGATGTCTTGCAGAAGTGCTCAAAGCAGCTGCCCTCCAAAGAGGGAATCTGCCCATCCGGAATAAACTCTGCCTGCACCACATGATCGAACATTTCATCGTCATATGATTCACGTAGGTAGGGAACGTTACCGGACAGATCAACAACGCCGTTCTGTACAGGAATCACACCATCCTTCTTGCAGAACGGGTCTGTGTCCACACGGTAATCCGGATGCTCGGAATAAATCTGAGCAATGGCCTTCAGCGGGCCGCTGCCTACCTCAAGCTGTTCCTGTTTCGGCAGACGCTTGCGCAGCCACGGAATCAGATTGTCCAGCTTATAGAGGCAGCGCCACAGTGCCGGATTTCGATCATCTCTTACATACGGAGTATCTGCGTAGAACATTAGATCATGGGGAGTGACCGAAGGTTCAAAGCGGAGCGGTTCCTTCTGCTTTTCCGGCTTGGAATCTTTGGAAGGAGTCTTTGCCTTGGAATCTTTGCCCCCGGTCTGATTAGCCAGAAACAAAGCTTTCAACTTGTCCAGCGCATTCATCGCCTTGGAATCAGAAGGATTCTGGGCGGTGGGTACATCAACCGCAGCTTTGGCCCACGCTTCAGGACCAGAGGAAGTCGGGAAGGCTTTTTTAGCTTCCACGGTCTCCCTCTCCTCCGAATAGTCAGGTTCGCTGTACATGGTGTTTTCCGTGTCGTCCGGTTCAGAAACCGTTTCGTCACCGAAAAATTCCATGTTCACGGCTTTGCCACCGGTCATATTGCACCAACTCTCAGGAGTGCCTATAACAGCACCGCCAGAAGAATCAGCACCTGCTTCGGAAGCTTGATCATCGAAATTATCTGATTCATTCTCCCCAAGCGCTTCACAGAATTTCCGCTCATCCTCGGCTCTGAACTCACGGTAGAGATCAAAGGCAGGATTTACAGTTTCGTCATATGAATCTTCGTTGTACATAATAGCAATTCTCCTTATCAGTTGAGTGGCGGACACCACAGAGAACACAGGCAGCACAAAACCACCGGCACTCTCCGCAGTACTTGGGCTGTAGCCAGACGCTTTCACATCCGGCTTGCAGCCTGCTTATTCAGTTATCAAGGTACATCCACCGGAAAGTGGCAACGTGGCAACTTTATGGCAACAATGCGAAACATCGTCACTTTTTGATTGCCCGCACCACCGTGTTCCGGTGTGCTGGTGGTGTGTATGCGGCAGCAAGTCGCCACATTGCAGAAAAATGGACTTACAGTGTAGGACCTCTAATCCAGTACATATTGAACCTCCTATGCAGTCTCTCGATGAAAAAAAGACGGCAGTAAAACACATTCTCTTTTCAGAGAGGTGTTCCACTGCCGTCTAGCGGTCTGGGAATCAGATGATTCAATTTGTTGCTCAAGCTGCGGGATTGGTATGCTCTACATGGTAGGAGCCCTTTGCATCAAAGATGATCCGGGTTTCCATACCCTTGCCGACAATCTGAACCGTAAGGGTCAGAGGGTCAACCTTGCAGACAATCTTTCCTGCACCATTGAGAACTTTTTCATAACGGTTCGCCATGCTTCTGTCCTCCATCGGTGTGCTTCAGTTGATGGCATTATTATAACATATGTCCTTTCAAATTCCAGATTGCACTGCTGCGAAGTAGCCAGATTTTCTTCACAAGTTTTGACGAAAAAAGCCCAATATTGAAGCAATTTTGCAGAACGTATCATACTGTGACGTGTGTACGTCATTTCTCGGTGATTCCTACTATAACTGACTGAAAATTATAAGATTCCTCTTCGGTAGAAAGCCTATGAGATGGATTTATGGAAATATCTTGTTCACGGGCGTCTATCATCTTTGTAATACAGGTCAAATCATTACGAATCAGCTGCCCATAATGCTTACGAAATCCATCGGCATACTCCTCCGCAAAACCACATTTTTTTATATAGCACCACATTTCAAAAGAATCTTTCCGTTCTTTAGGGGTACACTGTGTGGTTTCAATCAGTCGTTCCATATAAGTATCAAGATCAAATTTTTCGCTATGCTCATGGTAGTACTTGTCGATGTTCTTCATGAGATTTTTAAGTTTTTCACTTGATGGGGCACAAGATTTTACGGTTGGAAGATCGGACACAATGAACATCAGCTTCTGTGTTAAATAAAATCTATCCGCATATGTTATCGTCTTTTTCAGCAATGGAGGTGAGGTTATAGCACGTAAGATTAGCAGACAAAGGTCTTTTAAGTAACCTTCAAATTTATCAATATCTATCATTTTCGGCATGGACTTATCGACCTTGAGATACATAGGATGCACCCGAAAGGCAAAATATGTGGAATCTCCATACTGACATTCAAAATATTCCTTGATTCCAAGGGTATCAAAGACAAGCTCTAAGGCCCCGTACAGATATCGATTCTTGTTAACTACCTCTTTTTCAGTACCGTTTTTCGTTGTTTTGAGTTTTTTAGCTCGCTTGATTACGTCCAATTCATTATTGTATAAATAGTAAAAATCTCCGGAATGTTTAAGGAATACAATATGCTCGACTACTCTCTTATCTGAAGTTTGAGATGATAATTTTTTTTCGATACGCTCTAAAGTTGAATCGCTATATACCAATTTCTGCCACGATCTTTCACCAAGAATCTGTTGCGCAACGGCTGTTAAATTATGTTGATTCAACCATTTTAACACTAAGTCAAGATCAGATGCCAGAAGCATCTCTCGAAGAGTTGCTATTCCGAATCGCTCGCTAAAATCACGAATGTAGCAATCTTGCTCTTTCTCATCAAACGTTGTCTTTGACCATATCTCATGGTCACTGTCACAGGCTAGAATGGCGGATATAATCTCAGCCGTTTGGCTTTTTGATGAAGGTATATATTTTTGCTCTAAAACGTGATAGCAGAAACTGCTTTTGATGTCATGTAATACCGTTTTCTCTTCATTAACGTCAGAAATCATCCATTGAAGAATGCGCAAATTATCTGCCCAATAGTTTTGGCTGCTCATGTCTCATCACCTCGAACTCATTTTAACACATATTTATTTTCCGGCCTAGAGCAAAGAACAAAAAAAGACCACCCATCATCCTCACGGACAACAGGTGGTCTTGTACCAAATCTCTTCGATTCCTGACAAAACGTGCCGCAGATTAGTACAAAATTGGTACAGGAACGAGGAAATTTACATTTTATGGAATTTTATCAAACGCAGATACGTTTGTTTTTTGCGTTTTACTGCTCAATCGGCTTCATCGTGGGGAACAGCAGCACATCACGGATAGAGGCACTATCGGTGAGCAGCATCACCAGACGATCCACGCCGAAGCCCAGACCGCCCGTGGGAGGCAGACCGTACTCCAGTGCGTTAACGTAGTCGTAGTCCACCTGTGCCTTGCACTCCGGCTCCAGGGCCTTGCGCTCGGCCACCTGACGCTCAAAGCGGCCCTTCTGGTCGATGGGATCGTTCAGCTCGCTGAAGGCGTTGCCGTACTCGGTGCAGTCGATGAAATACTCGAAGCGCTCGGTGAAAGCGGGATCGTCCGGCTTGCGCTTGGCCAGCGGGCTGATCTCCACGGGGTAATCGTAGATGAAGGTGGGCTGGATCAGCTTGTCCTCCACAAAGGCGTCGAAGAACTCAGCCAGAATGGCGCCCTTGGTGGGCACCTCGGGCAGTTCCACGTTGTGTGCCTTGGCGGCAGCGATGGCGTCCGCATCGGTCTGCCAGTCGTTGAAGTCCACACCGGAATACTTCTTCACAGCCTCCACCATGGTCAGGCGCTCCCAGTGGCTCATGTCGATTTGCTTGCCCTGATACGGGATGACCAGACTGCCGCAGATCTTGAGGGCAAGGCGCTTGTACAGCTCCTCTACCAGATCCATCATGCCATGGAAATCGGTAAAGGCCTGATACAGCTCGATGGTGGTGAACTCCGGGTTGTGCTTGGGGTCCATGCCCTCGTTACGGAAGATACGGCCCACCTCGTACACGCGATCCATGCCGCCCACGATCAGGCGCTTAAGGTACAACTCGGTTTCGATGCGCAGCACCATGTCCATGTTCAGGGTGTTGTGGTGAGTGTAGAAGGGACGTGCAGAAGCACCGATCTCGAAGGGGGTCAGGATGGGGGTATCCACCTCCAAAAAGCCCTTCTCGTCCAGATAAGCGCGGATCTCCTTCAGGATGCGGCTGCGCTTGATGAAGGTGTCCTTCACCTCTGGGTTTGCGATCAGGTCCACATAGCGCTGGCGGTAACGCATTTCGGTATCGGTCAGGCCGTGGAACTTTTCGGGCAGGGGGCGCAGGCTCTTGGCCAGCAGGGTCAACTCGGTGGCGCGCACGCTCAACTCGCCGGTCTTGGTGCGGAACACCTCGCCCTTCACGCCGATAATGTCGCCCACGTCCAGCTTTTTAAAGGCAGCGTAGGCCTCGTCGCCCAGCTCGTCGCGGCGGACATAAAGCTGGATATCGCCCTTGTCATCGCGCAGGTGGGCAAAGCTTGCCTTGCCCATGACGCGCTTGGACATCATACGGCCTGCCAGTGCCACCAGCTTGCCGCTGTCGGTCTCGTTGGGCAGTTCCTTAAATTCTTCCTTCAGGTCGGCAGAATACGCGTCCTGCGGGAACTTGGTCAGGGTAAAGGGGTCGTTGCCGGCGGCCTGCAGGTCGGCCAGCTTCTGGCGGCGCACCTGTACCTGCTCGCTCTCGGACAGACCCGCAGCGGGGTTTCTCTTTTGCTCTTCCATGGTTACTCCTACTTAGTTTGCAGAATGGGTGATAGCCAGCACAGTGTACTCCACGGTCTGGCCGGTGGGCAGCAGCACTTCGACCTTTTCGCCCACAGCCTTGCCCATCAGGGCGTGGCCCACGGGGCTCTCATCGCTGATCTTGCCGTTGAAAGCATCAGCCTCGGTGCGGCCCACGATATCGTATTCCTCGGCCTCGTCCTCGCCGGTCTCGCGGATGGTGACGTGAGTACCCACGGAGACGTTATCCACACTCAGCTCGCTCTCGTCGATTATAACTGCGTTCTTGATGGTCTGCTCCAGCTCGGTGATGCGGTTTTCCACCAGACCCTGCGTATTCTTGGCCTCGTCGTACTCGCTGTTCTCAGACAGGTCGCCGTGGCTGCGGGCTTCCTTGATCTCTTCAGCCAGCTCCTTGCGGCGGACGGTTTTGAGGTATTCCAGCTCCTCCTGCATTGCCTTCAGACCGGCAGCGGACATCTTGATCTCTTGTGCCATTTGAGAATCTCTCCTTGTTATTAGCTGTATTTCTTTCGCGCAGCCACAAAGCCGCACAGGAATGCCATTTTGACTACACTATTATAATAGCAAGCCGGTGCCTTGTCAACAAAAAAGGCGGTGCTGGGGCAAAAAAAGCACGCAGAACGGAAGAACGGCAGGGGCAGAGCCGTTCAAAGAGTGATACTTTCGATAATTCGTGCTCTTTTTGAGCATTTTGTGCCAGTTCCCTTCCAAAATACGATAAAATGTAATATAATGGAAGTACCGTAATACATACCCCCCCCCCGTAAATAATACGAGGGGAAAAAGGAGGTTGTACCATGAAACAAGGCAAACTTATCCGACGTGCAGTATCGGCAGCGCTAACCGGATGCATGATGTTCACCCTCTCAGCCCCGGCTCTGGCTGAGAGCACTGATGCACTGATGCAGTTGAACATCAGCGGCAACCGTGCGGTCAGTGTGCTGGATGCGGAAAACGGCTACGGCATCACCGTCAATGGCATAGAGGTTACAGATGAAAATAAGGATGATATCCTTGCAGGAACCTTGAATGCCGGTAAGCTCAGATATGAAAACGGTGCATTATGCTCAGATAATGTACAGCTCTCAGGTACTCTGCGTGTAACTGCGCCGGGCACGAATATTGAACTGAACGGCGGAGCGTACAGTCCTCTGGCTACAATCTATATTAATGATGCAGATAACGTAACAATCTCCAGCGATAACTACTCCGCGATTGGCAATAAGGCAGAGATTGACTGCACCGGAAAAGTAACGATCAATGCGTCTGGTAATTTTGGCAGCTATGCCATAGGTGCCCGTTCTCAGGCAGACGAGGGCACTCTGATCATTCGGAATGCCAGTGCAGTAGAGATCAATGCGCCCCAGTATAATCAGGTCATCGGCGGATGGAAGGGCATCGCCGACATTACCTGCAACGGTCCTGTTACCATCCGCGGTAATGCAGAAAGCGGCAATAGAATTGCCAAGAACTTCACCTACCAGCGCACGGATGGTGCAGACTACGTCTACTACACCAGCGAGGATGCGGAGACAGAAGCCATCGACGGAAGCATTACACCCATCCCGTCCGATGCACCCTACAGCTATCTGCATATTGAGGAAAAGACGTTTTCCGCAATTACCGTAAACAATGGAATCGCAAAAGCGGGCGGAAGCGAAGTGCAAATGGCCTTCAACGGTCAAAAAGTGACCGTCACCGCCCAGATCGATGAAACTGACGAGCGAAAATTTGACGGCTGGGAAGTAGTAAATGCTCCCGCAGGCTTTACGATCTCTGCCGAAAAACTGGCGCAGAAGGAATTTTCGTTCATCATGCCTACAGGCAATGTAGAACTGACCGCACACCACAGCAACAAGCTTGAGGTGTCCGGCGGTACTGCCAAAGTGAACGGTAACAGCAATGCAGACTTTGCCCGCCCGGGCGCAGCCGTTACCGTGACCGCAGGCAGCCCCGAGGATTACCAGTTTGACCACTGGGAGGTATCTGGCGGCAATATCGGCAAGACCGAAGAGGAGCTGAAGGTCAGCCCTCTGAGCTTCACCATGCCGGATGCAGCCGTCAAGCTGACCGCTGTCTACAAGGCTGCTGTCAAGGTGAGCAACGGTACTGCCCAAACGGACAATACCACCGGTGAGACGGTGTATGCACTGGAGGGTGCATCCGTTACCGTGACCGGTCACGACAGCAACGCAAGCTTTTCCAAGCTCGTAGGCTGGAAGCTCAAAAAGGGCAGCCTTACTGCAATCATCGATGCGGACGGCAATAGCCTGAATGTTACGGTGGACGCAGAAAACAATTATCTGCTGGATGCCAGCGGGGCAAAGATCAAAAACGAAACTTTTACGTTCACCATGTCTGACAAGCCTATGGAACTGAGTGCTGTCTACAGTATTCCCGCCATCGCAATGAGTCTGCCGGTCATCGTGGAAGGCGGTACAATCAATGGCACGCAGGACCGCTTTGTGCGCGTAAAGGCGGGCGAAAAAGTCACGATCAAGGCTGATGCACCTGCTGAAAACATGCAATTCCATCACTGGAAAGTGGAAGAAGGCACCAGCGCGGACTTTGGCGTAACGGTCGGCACGATTGGCTCTGATACGGAGCAGGGTACTGAGGAGATCGCATTCATCATGCCCCGGGGTGCTGTCAGACTGACAGCACAGTGGTCCGCTACTCCTGATACTCCTCAGCCGAAGCCCGAACCTGAAGAGCCTGAAGAGCCTGAAGAGCCCGAAGAGCCCGAAGCACCCGCAGAGTCCGCCGCCGGTGCTATTGCAGCAGTCGCCATTGGCGGCGCAGCAGTCTGGGGCGGCTACGAGATCACTACCCGCGCCATCCTGAAGAACCTGCTGCCCGCAGATGCAGCCATCCCCAAGACTCAGGGCCAGCTGGCTGAGCTGCTGTGGCAGAACGCAGGCTGCCCCCAGCCCACCGTTGCACAAGCCACCGATGCCGCTGCCGCCGCCCGCTGGTGTGTCGAGCAGGGCTATCTGGAAGAGGATTTCGCCCCGGAAAAGTATGTACCCAAATACAAGGTGATCCGTATCCTCAAGCAGGCTAAAAGCGCCACATAACCTCTGATATCATCTCACATCACCGCACAAAAATGGACGGAGGAGCGTCTTTGACGTTCCTCCGTTCATTTTCTTTTAACACACTCAGACCAGCTTTGGCACCTCTGCGGTCAGCAGCTCGGCCAGCCGGGCGTGACCCTTGCAGGTCAGGTGCATAAAGTCCACCTCGTTGAACTCGCACTCGGCGGCGTCCATAAAGTGCACGCCCTGCCGCTCGGCTACGATGCGCAGCTGCTCGGCGACCCCGCGGGATTTCTCCACGCAGCCTGCGCCCATGACGGCATCGTGGAAGCCGTCCTTGATGCAGGGCGGTGCCACCACCAGAATGTTGGGTGCCTTGCCGCCCCAGCAGTCCACGCTTTTCACCTTGAGCAGCAGCCGTTCCATGCCCGCGCCGATGCAGGCGGCGTTTGCGCCAAAGCGCTCCTTGACGTCGTTCGTGCCCAGCATGATGATGAGCAGGTCGATGACCTCGTGGCTCTTGAGCAGGGCGTAAGCCACGCTCAGCGCATCCATGGACTCATGCAGCGGGTCCACGAACACGGTAGTGCGGCCGGAAAGTCCCTCCTCTGTGACCAGATACTCCTCGCCCAGCGCCTTTTGCAGGCGGCAGGTCCAGCGCTCGTCCTCGTTGAAGCGGATGCCGTGGTCGGCGCAGTCGTTGGGGTCGGCGCAGTAGCCGTGGGTGTTGGAATCACCCAGACAGAGAATATGCTTTTTCATAACCAAATCACTCCTTTTCCATCGTCTGCCGGAAGTAGTACACAGCGCCCACCATCCCGGCATCGTTGTGCAGCTGCGCGGCACGAATTTCCAGTCCTTCGGCAAAGGCGGGCATGACGGATGCTTTCACCTTTTCAGCGATAGGCTCGATGAGCAACTTTTGCTGGGCGGACACGCCGCCGCCGATCAGGATGAGCTGCGGGTTGAAGATATGCACCATGCCGGCAAGGCCCTGTGCGATCTCGTCCGTCCATGCATCCAGCAGAGCCAGCACGGTCTCGTTGCCTGCTTCTGCAGCAGCAAAGATGGCGCGGCCATCCTTCCATGCCGGGTCTTTTTCCTGTGCGGCGCGCACCAAAGCAGTAGTGGCGGCGTAGCGCTCCCAGCAGCCCTTTGCACCGCAGGTGCAATCCACGCCGTCCAGCGCGTGGGTACGGTAGTGACCCAGTTCACCGCCCAAACCCCGCGCACCCTCCAGCAGACGGCCGCCGGTCAGGATGCCGCCGCCTACGCCGGTGCCCAGCGTCACGCCGATGACGTCCGTATAGCCCTTTGCACCGCCGACCCACACCTCGCCCAGCGTCATGCAGTTGGCGTCGTTGGCTACCGTGACCGGCAGACCAAAGGTCTTTTCCAGCTCCGCCTTGATGGGGGCGCCGATGTAGTTGGGCAGGCTGCCGCAGGTGCCCGCTACGATGCCCTTGCGGCTGTCGATCTGCCCGGTGGCAGAAACGCCGATGCCCGCAAGGCTTTCCGCCGGGACGCTCTGCGCGGCAAGGAAAGCTTGTGCAGCCTTCAGCACCGTGGTCAGGATGGGGGTGCGGTAGCCGTCAAAGCTTACGCTCTCCTCGGCTTTCGCCAGCACCGCGCCGGCTTCGTCCACGATGCCCAGCTTGACGGCGGTGCCGCCGATGTCGATACCAAGATAGTGTTTCATAGCAGACACTCCCCTGCGTTATTTCTTTGCGGCGTTGATGGCACCGGTAAAGCGTGCGGTGATCTCTGCCGGGCGGGTAATGGCACCGCCCACCACCAGCGCAAAGGCACCGGCCTCCAGCGCCTTGACCGCCTGCTCCGGATAGTGGATGTGCCCCTCGGCAATGATCTTTGCCGGGCACTCTGCGGACAGCTTGCGGATGAAGTCAAAGTCGATATCATCAATGCCGGTGGTCTCGGGAGTGTAGCCGCGCATGGTGGTGCCCACAAAGTCAGCACCGGCCTCGGCGCAGAGCATGGCGTTTTCAAGGTTATCGCAATCGGCCATCACCAGCTGTTCGGGGTACTTTGCCTTGATGGCGCGGATGAACTGTGCGGAGGTGGAGCCGTCCGGGCGCAGCGCACCGGTGCCCTGCACGGCAAGGATATCCACCCCGCAGGCCACCAGCTCGTCCACTTCCTTCATGGTGACGGTGATGTACATGGGCGTGCCGGGGTAATCCTTTTTGATGATGCCGATGACCGGCAGGTCCACCACCTGCTTGATCTGGGTAATGTCCCGCACGGTGTTGGCACGGATGCCCACAGCGCCGCTCATGGCGGCAGCTTTTGCCATCAGAGGCATGACCCCGCCCTCCTTGGTATACAGCGGCTCGTGCTCCAATGCCTGACAGGACACGATGAGCCCACCCTTGATCTGTGCAAACAGCTTTTCCTTATCCATGGTCTTACTCCTCCATTCTGATCTTGACGACTGCCTTGCGCACGCTGACACAGCCGTGCTGTACAAGGCCGGGTTTATGCAGCTCCTCCGGGAAGAACAGCACAAAGCGTCCTTCGCCCAGTGCACCGGTCACTACGCTGGCACTGTCCTGAAAGCCGCAGTCCCCGGTAAACTCCCCGATCTCCGCACCGGGCAGATTGGTGTAGCCCCAGCCCTCGCTGCCGGTAAGGTCCACCTGTAAATCAGCATAAAGCTTGTGGTACTCCGGGTGGTAGCCCGCGTCCGGGTGCAGGGTGGCATCCATCAGGTTGATGAACACCTTATCGCCGTCCACCTCGGTGCGCCCCAGCGGCAGAGCGGCAAGGTCGTGGGTCAGCAGATAGTCAATGGCGGTATCCAAGTTGGGGTGCAGTCCCCTGTACCGGCCAAGATGCTGCAGGGTATCGCAGATCATTTGCGTTTCCTCCAATAAAAGAAGCGCCCGCCTCCCCTCTGAAAAAGAGACGGAGAGGGGCGCTTTTATCCTGTTACAGCTTTGCGATGGCAGCTTCGATCATGGCCTGTGCCTCGGCAACGATGGGCTCATCCTCGGGGATCAGGCCGGGCATCGGGGCGCGCACGCTGCCCAGCTCCAGCCCGTACATCCGGCGCAGGATTTCCTTTTGCACCGCATACAGGTTGCCGTGGGCAGAGCACATCTTGTAGATGATGCGGTTAGCCTCATACTGGATGGCGCGTGCCTTTGCGATCTCGCCCTTTTCCAGATGGGCGTTCATGGCCAGATACAGCTCCGGCATTACGGCATAAGTGCCGCCGATGCCGCCGTCTGCGCCGATGACGCGGCCGGAAACAAACTGCTCGTCCGGGCCGTTGAACACCACAAAGTTCCCCTCGCCGCGGGCGGCGATGCCGGCGTCCTTGAACATCTGGATGTCCTGCGTGGGCATGGAGCTGTTTTTCACGGCTACCACGTTGGGGTTCTTCAGCATCTCGTTCAGCAGGCTCATGGTCAGCGCCGTGCCTGCCAGCTGCGGGATATTATAGATGACGAACTCGGTGTTCGGGGCTGCAGCGGACATATCGTTCCAGTACTTGGCAATGGCGTACTCCGGCAGGTGGAAGTAGATGGGCGGGATGGAGGCAATGGCGTCCACGCCCACGCTCTCGGCGTGGCGGGCCAGCTCCATGCTGTCGGCGGTGTTGTTGCAGCCGACGTGGGCGATCACAGTCAGCTTGCCCTTGGCCTCGCTCATCACGGCCTCCAGCACGGTCTTGCGCTCATCGACGTGCTGGTAGATGCACTCGCCGGAGGAGCCGCCCACATACACGCCCTTGACGCCCTTGGCGATCAGGTGGCGGGTCAGCGCCTTGACGCCCTCCACCGAGATGTTGCCCTCTGCGTCATAGCAGGCGTAAAAGGCAGGGATGACACCCTGATATTTTTTGATATCTTTCATGTTTCAAGCCCTTCTTTACAATTAGTAATAAATCGAGATAAAATAGTCGTTCGTATCAGATTCTGACGTTTTCCGCTCCGGGCGGGGGTATTTTTGCCCTCTTGCGGCGGTCGCAATTTTAGCCCTTGACTGCACCCATTGCGATGCCCTTGGTGAAGTACTTCTGGAAGATCAGGAAGATAATGATGATCGGCACTGCGGCCAGTGCGGCACCGGCCATGATCAGGCCGAAGTCGGTGCTGTTCTCTGCCTGCAGCTTTGCAATGCCCAGCGAGATGGTCAGGTTGCTGGTGCTGGACAGCATGATCAACTGCATGAAGTAATCGTTCCAGCTGTTGATGAAGGTAAAGATGGCCAGTGCGCCGATACCGGGTTTGACCATGGGCAGCACGATCTTGACAAAGGTGCGTGCCTCGCTGGCACCATCGATGCGGGCAGCCTCCAGCATTTCGGTGGGGATGCCCTCACTGAACTGCTTCATCAGGAACACGCCGAACGGCCAGCCCACGATGGGGAAGATGACCGCCCAGATGGTATTGTACAGGTTCAGTGCGCTCATCTCGCGCAGCAGGGGGATCAGGATGACCTGCTTGGGCAGTGCCATGGCGCACACGATCAGGGTGAACAGCAGCTTGCGGCCCACAAAGCGCTTTTTGGCCAGCGCATAACCGGCCATGGCGGCGGTCAGGCAGGTAAGGATCATGGACATGACTGCCATGAACACGGTGTTGATCATCCAGCGGATGGCAGCGGGAGCCATGGGGCCTACCGAGAAGTAGATGGGCTCGCCGTCGGCGCTGAACTTGGAGCCGAAGGGCACAGCCAGCTGCCACAGCGGGGCACTCTTGCCGGCAAACAGCTTCTGGTAGTTGGTCAGCACCCACTGGCTGGGCCACCACTCCGGGGTAGTGGCGTTGATGGCGGCACCAGTCTTGAAGGAACCGGTGATGATCCAGTACAGGGGAAAGGCGAACAGCACCGCCATAATGCTGATGAGGATGATCGCCAGAATGGTATAGGCGCTCATCTTTTTCAGTTTACTGGGATGGCGCTTCAACGGTTTTTGCTTTTTTGCAGCAGTTGCACTCATTGTTCCGCACCTCCTTAATTATCTTTGTTGCCCATCTTGAACTGGACAGCAGACAGAATGGCGATGATCACCGCCAGCACCACGCCCATGGCGTTGCCGTAGCCGTACTTGTACTGCTTGAAGGCGGTGTAGTAGATGTAGTACATAATGGTATCGGTCTTGTGGTTGGGGCCGCCGGAGGTCAGCAGCTGGATCAGTGCAAAGCACTGGAAGGAGTTGATGGTGGTGATGACCAGAATGTACAGGGTGGTGGGCATGATGGCGGGCCACTTGATCTTCCAGAAGCACTGGAAGTCGGTTGCACCATCCACCTCGGCAGCCTCCACAATGGACTGGTCCACGTTGCCCAGTGCCGAGACATACAACACGATGGGCTGACCCACAGAGGTAGTGAGCAAAATCAGGATGATACAGCCCAGTGCGAACCGCTCGTCACCCAGCCAGTTGATGTTCTTGTCCAGAATACCAAGACTCTTGCCCAGATAGTTGAAGATGCCGTAGTAGTTGTTGTACATCCACTTCCACACCACGGTAACAGCGACCGAGCCGGTGACCACGGGCAGGTAGAACACGCAGCGGAAAAGGCTGGTGGCCCACTCCGGCAGGTCTACGATGGCGGAGGACACCCACAGCGAGAAGATGCAGGTGATGGGCACCGACACGATAACGATGACGAAGGTGTTCTTTAATGCGCCAAGGAAGATGGGGTCGGCAAACAGGGTCTTGTAGTTTGCCATCCCCACAAAGATATCCGCGCGGTTCATGGTGGAGTCAAAGAAGCTGGTCACCACGCAGAGGATCATGGGGTAGATGACGAAGCCCAGAAAGAAGATCAGGCTGGGCAGCAGGAAGCAGTAGGAGGCGAAGGTTTCGCGCCGTACCAGCGCACTGCTGCGTTTGGGCTCTTTCATTGCCGTCTTTGCAGCCAAGAGGATCACCAAACCTTTCGTTTGAGAGTGTTTTTTCCGTAAAAGGGCCCCTCCCTCACCCGGAGGAAGGGGCCTTGCGGTTCAGCTGTGATGCAGTTCAGAAAAAGTAGCGCTTATGCCTCGGCAGCAGCGGCTGCGTTTGCGTTGTCCACAAAGGTCTTGACGGCAGTCTCGACGGCCTCGCCGGAGCCCACGCGCTGCAGCATGTTCCACCACTCGGTACGGGCAGTGGTCCAGCCCGGGGTGATCTGGTAATAGTCGCCCAGATAGCCCATGAACTTGCTGTACTCGCTCATGACCTCGTTGCCGGCGTAGATGTCGCCCACGCTGGTGCGGACGGGGAAGTAGGTGGAAGCCAGCACGCTGTCCTTGACCTGAGAGGGGTCGGCAGCGATGAACTCGATAAAGGTCTTTGCAGCCTTGATCTTGGCCTCGTCGCCGTTATCAAAGATGCCGAAGCCCCAGATGCCGCCGCACAGCTTCGGGTCGCCGCTTTCGGTGGGGAATGCCATGGGGAAGATCTCGTCGCCGCTGATGGTCTGGCCCGCGGCAGCGGTGTCAGCGTTCAGCTGCTGTGCAATGTTCCAGCAGAAAGCCATCTGCAGGGTGCCGTTGCGGAACAGGGTGATCTCCTCGCCGCCGTTGATGGAGGGATCGAAGTTGACGCCCTTTGCATCGTACAGAGTCTGAATGGCCTTGATGTTCTCGGCAGAGTCGGCGGTGTACTTGGTGTGGGCTGCATCGGTAAAGGTGCCGCCGTACATATTGTTGATGATGGCGCGGGTGCCCTGATCGCCGCCCTGACCGCTGCAGTAGATGGCTGCTACGTTCTCGTAGCCGCCCTTGTACAGTGCGTCCACAGTGTTCAGGAAGCCCTCGGTGCTCCAGGTGTGCTTGTCAGTATCAATGTACTTGTCCGCGCCCACTTCCTTGACCTTGGTCATGTTCACGGCCATGCAGTGTGCGGTCATGCACAGGGGATACTCGTAGTAGTCGCCCTTCTCGTTATGGCAGGCAGACTCCACAGAAGCGTAGATGTCCTTCTTGGCATCGTCGGTCCACAGGTCGTTCAGCGGAGCCATAACGCCCTTAGCACCCCAGTTGGCCACCAGACGCTCGGGGCCTTCCATGACCAGATCGGGTGCGCTGCCGCCCTCGATGGCGGTGTTCACCTGATCGTCGCCGTTGGTGTAGTCCAGATACTCCACGGTCACCTTGATGTCGGGGTACTTTGCGTTGAAGCTGGAGATCAGGTTCTGGACAGTCTCGTCATTGCCCCAGCCGCCGATGGGGTATGTCCACAGCTTGATGCTTGCGCCGGTGCTGGCTGCACTTGCAGCAGCAGAGGAAGCGGTGGAGGAAGCAGCAGTGCTGGTGGAGGAGGAACCGCCGCAGGCGGCCAGTGCACCGGCAGCGCCCAGAATACCGGCAGCCTTCAGGAAGGAACGGCGGGAAATGCAGTTTTTCATGGTAGATTCTCCTTGTTCATCTTCTTCGATCCATCGGGGGATCGTACTCCGTTTTGCTCGTAGCGGCTGCTCGTGTCCGCAGCCGTTGTTTGTAGCCTAATTATAGAAAATTATTTTCATTTTGTCTATTCGTTCTTTTCATAAATTTTCATTTTCAAACCCGGCAGTCTGCACAAAATTGTGGGATATCAGAAAAAACACAAAGTTTTCGCACACTTTACTTGTCAGAATAGTTACAAAACGGTACACTTTCCCCGGTTGCTCTGAAAATCACTTTCAGTTATAAAATTGTAAAAATGAAAAGCATTTTCACTATTTGGGCCGTTTTTTCCTTCAAAACTGTACCCTCTGCACAGAATCGGCGGGTAAAATGTGTTCATTACGCCTCTTGCACAGCGGCGCGGTTTCTCTTATACTTTTATATAAGAAGGTAAGCACGAACACGGCACCGGCACCCGCCGGCGGCCCAAGTCAGGAGAGGGAAGAATGTCTACGAATTTTTGGGAGCTGCTGCAGCAGCATCAGGGCGACCTGACAAAATCCGGCCGCACGGTGGCCGAATATCTGGTGCAGCACGCTGCGGAGGCACAGTATCTGTCCATATCATCGCTGGCCAGAGAGTGTCAGGTGGCCGAGGCCACGGTGTTCCGGTTCTGCCGGGCGCTGGGCTTTGAGGGCTACCACGAAATGCGCATTGCGCTGGCGCAGGCCAATGCCACCGGTATGCTGGTAAACCAGCAGGAGCCCGCCCCGGACGCCGATACCGCCACCCTGTGTGAGCACGCCTCGGCGCTGTTCATGACCGCCATCAACGGCACCCAGAACGCCCTTTCGCCGCAGGCGGTGGAGCAGGCGGTGGCGCTGCTACACAGCGCCCGGCAGGTGTTCTGCATGGGACAGGGCGGCAGCATGGTCGCTGCCAGCGAGATTTGTGCCCGGTTCGCCTGCATCACCAACAAGTTCCGTGCCACCGCCGACAGCCACATGCAGGTCATGGCTGCCAGCCTGATGACCGAGCAGGACGTGGTGCTGTTCGTCTCCTACTCCGGCGCTACCCGGGATCTGATGGAGACCCTGCGCACCGCCAAGGCCAACGGCGCAAAGATCATCCTGATCACCCACTACGAGGACTCCCCCGGCGCAAAGTTGGCAGACATCGTGTTGCTGTGCGGCGCACAGGAAAGCCCGCTGGATTCCGGCAGCATCCCAATCAAGGTGGCGGTGCTGTATGTAGCCGAAGTGCTTGTGCTGCGGTACATTCTGGACGATAAGCCCGGCAGCACCGAAGCGCAGGAGCGCACCACCGAGGCGCTGGCTGTAAAAATGCTTTGAGCATCAAACTAAAATTTTAGGGATAACGGAGCATCCGGGGATGCTCCGTTATCCCTTTTTTACGCAAAAAATCGGTCAGACCCGCAGGCCTGACCGATTTCCAGCTTATCAATGATGTTGCAGCGCTATACGCTTAGTCGCGGCGACGGCTGTTAAGACCCAGCAGACGCACCACATACAGGAAAATGTTGATGAAGTCCAGATACAGCGTCAGTGCGCCGTAAATGGAAGCCTTTTCTGCCAGCTCGCTGTCCCCTGCGTAGTAGGAGTACATCTGGCTCAGCTTCTGGGTGTCGTAGGCGGTCAGCAGCATGAACACCACCAGACCGATGCCGGAATACAGCACCGTGCCCATAAAGCCCATGCCAAACAGCAGACCAACGAAACCGGTGATAAGCAGCGCAAACAGTGCCATCATCAGCTTAGGACCCCAGCCGGACAGGTCTTTGTGCGTAGTTGTTCCATAAACTGCCATCAGGCCGAAGTACAGCGAGGTAGCAAGGAAAGCCAGCACCAGTGTGCCCAGATCAAAGGCAAGGAAATAGTAGCTCAGCACCATGCCGTTGAGCAGGGAGTAGCCTAAGAACACCCCTCTTGCCGCACCCACGGACATATTCTGCACCCGAGCGCTCAGCACGAACACCAGCGCCAGCTCGGCAATGGTGAACAGCAGGTACAGCGAATTGACCACATAGAACAGCGGGGTGGTGGCGGTGACAAACGCCGCCGCAAAGGTGATCAGCAGTCCCAGCGCCATCCAGCGGTAGGTGCGGGTCATATAATCAGCCGAGGTCATTGTAGGTTCTGCATAGCCACGGTTGTAATTGTTATAACTCATCTGGGTTCCTCCAGTCTATTCTGCCAGAGCATTTCTCTCTTGCTCCGGTCTACGGAATATAGTATACTGCATAGAAATGAACGTTTCATGAAAAAGGCTGTGATATTGTATGTCCCTTGGACTTTATCTGCATATTCCCTACTGTTTTTCCAAATGTCGGTACTGCGATTTCTACTCCCACCCCGGGGAGCGGGGCGTACCGGACGCCTATGTGGACGCGCTGCTGCGGGAGCTGCACCGCTTTGCGCCGGACGCGCCCCTGCGGCCGGACACCCTCTATTTCGGCGGCGGCACGCCCAGCCTGCTCACCCCGGCGCAGGCAGAGCGGCTCATCCGGGCAGCAACCCCCGTGCCCGGTGCAGAGATCACCTTGGAGGCAAACCCCGAGACCGTCACCGAGGAGAGTCTGCGGGGCTTCCGGGCGGCGGGGGTGAACCGCATCTCCTTCGGGGTGCAGTCTGCCCGGGACACCCAGCTGCGCACCCTTGGCCGTCCCCACAGCGCCAAGCAGGCGCGGGCAGCCTTTGCCGCTGCCCGGCGTGCCGGGTTCGAGAACATCAGCGGCGACATCATGCTGGCATTGCCCCACTATACGCAGGCCGAATTTGACGAGACACTGGAGCTGATCGAAAAAGGCGGTGCCACCCACATCTCGGCTTACCTTTTAAAGATCGAGCCGGACTCTGCCTTCGGCAAGCACCCGCCGGAGGGTCTGCCCACCGGCGATGAAGCCGCTGATTTCTACCTTTATGCCGTGGAGCAGCTGGAACACCACGGCTATCGCCAGTACGAGATCTCCAACTTTGCAAAGCCGGGCTACGAGGGGAAGCATAATCTTATCTACTGGGACTGCGGCGACTATCTAGGCCTTGGCCCTGCGGCGCACTCCTGCATGGGCGGCAAGCGGTTCTGTTACGCGCCGGACACCGCCGCCTTTCTGCAGGACGCCGCCGCACCCATCATGGACGGCAGCTGCGGTGCAGAGGACTACCTGATCTTACAGCTGCGTCTGCGCAAGGGGCTTGACCTTGAAGCCTACAAAACCCTGTACGGCAAGCAGTTTTCCACCGCACAGCTGGCCTTTGTGCAAAACTGTGTCCGTGCCGGGTACGCCACCTTTGATGGCCGCACCCTTGCCCTGACCCCCGCCGGGCTTATTGTTCAAAACAGCATTCTAGCACAGCTGCTCTGATGGGAGGGCGAAGCAGAAATAGCAGGGAAAAGCATCGTAAAACAAAACCGCAGCGTATTTTGATACGTTGCGGTTTTTTGGTGGGCGCGGGTGGATTACGCGAGCCGCGCTGCTAAAAACAGCCCACTGGGCTGTTTTTACGCTGTCTTCTGCGACAGCGCCGCAGCTGTTCGAATCCACCCGCCCTATGAGTTTAGCCTTGTTACAAAACAAAAACCTCAGCGTACTTGCATACGTTGAGGTTTTTTGGTGGGCGCGGGTGGATTCGAACCACCGAAGCTGAAAGCAGCAGATTTACAGTCTGTCCCCATTGGCCACTCGGGAACACGCCCATATTCAGTTGTTGTGCATCCGTGCGCCGGACGACTTGTTTATTTTAGCATGAGAAAGGGGTTTTGTCAACCACCTTTTTTCACTTTTTTTCAGCAGGCTCACAGTCCCCTGCCCGCCGTGCTCTATCCGGTTGAATTACATCCTGTTTTATGTTAAAATAATGTAAAGATTTTACAGGCAGGAGTAGGTCATTGCATGGAGTTAACAATCAACGCCGCCCCGCAAATTTTTATCGACCGGAAAAAGACGCTGCGCAGCCACCGGCGTTACTGGGTGCTGCGGCGTACACAGGACATCGTGTTCTCCCTGCTGGCGCTGATCTTGCTTGCGCCGCTGGCACTGCTGATCAGCCTTGCCATCGTGCTGGACAGCCCCGGAGACGGAGCTATTTTCCGGCAGCGGCGGGTAGGACGGGGCGGCAAGCTGTTCTGGTTGTATAAGTTCCGCACCATGTGCCCGGACGCTGAGGAGCAGCTGAATGAGCTGCTGAGCCAGAACCAGATGGACGGCCCGGTGTTCAAGATCAAAGGGGACCCCCG
>OHCQ01000140.1_pt1 | contig 33803 bp, 43 predicted proteins | sample 1566791 | NCBI WGS metagenome assembly OHCQ01 (sample SAMEA3879541, study PRJEB24766) | human gut metagenome | biome: human-associated habitat; feature: feces | place: USA | collected 1985/1987
TGCGCCGGGGGGTGCGTTTTTGTCCCGCTTTATCCCGGGTCTGTCCCGGGGGTGTCCCGCCCTGTTCCGGGGTGCCGCTGCCTATAGTCAGCCCTATTCCTCGTTGTCCCGCAGGTACTGGAGCCGCCGGAAGCTGCGGCGGGCCAGCAGCAGGCCCACCACCGCCAGCAGCAGGCAGGCCGCCCCCAGCAGGAAGGTCCGGGCGTCCAGGGCCGCGTTTTCGCACAGGTAGGAGAAAATGCGGTAGGCCCCCATCACCAGCAGAATGCCCACCACCAGCAGAGCCACCAGCACGGTCATATTCGTGCACTCGTCGATCCGCTTCATGCCGCCCTCCTCAGTCCGTTACCGCTACGTTCAGGCCGAACTCCTCCGGCAGGAACCGGGGGCACACGTTGCCGCTGGTGCAGATGGTGGAGGCCGCCAGCCGTGTGCCGATCTCGCAGGACTCGGCCAGAGTCTTGCCGTAGGTCAGGCCGATGGTAGCTCCGGCAAAGAAGGCGTCCCCGGCGCCGGTGGTGTCTTTCACGTCCACCTTCCGGCCGGGGCAGGCGCCCCGCTCCCCGGTGCAGTCGGCGTACACCGCCCCCTGGCTCCCCATGGTGACGATCATCCGGGGGATCCGGGCGCTGCGGATTTTCAGGGCCAGGATCTCCTTCAGCTCCTCGGGAGTCTTTTCCGAGTAGTCGTCGGAGAACAGGATGCCCATCTCCTGCTGGTTGCAGACAAAGCAGCTGGTCTGCTGCAAAAAGTCCCGGCGCTCCACGGCGATGCTCATGTTGGACACCACGGCGTATACGTCCTTGCCGTATTTTTTGGCGTACTGAAACACCCGCTTGACGATCTCCTTGTCCATGTCGATTTCCAGGGCGATGCTGTCGGCATCCCGGAAGATCTCGTCCCCCTTTTCGTCCAGCAGGGCGATCAGAGGCCGCAGGTCCGGGCGCTTGCTGATGGCGGCGCACACATCCCCCTGGTTGTCGAACACCGCCAGCCAGGTGCCCATGCCGTCGGGGGTGGGCAGGACATAGTCGGTGTTGACCTTGTGATTCTTCAGCTGGCGCACCACGTCGGCCCCCAGGCCGGTGTCGTCCACCAGGCTGACAAAGGTGGGCCGCAGCTCCACGTTGGCGATGTCCTCCACCACGTTGCGGCTGACGCCGCCGGGGACCTGCTCCACCCGGCCCACATTGCGCCCGCCGGGGATATAGGTGGACGTGGGGTATCCCTTGATGTCCACAAAAACGGCGCCCAGCACCACGATACCCATAAAAATGCCCTCCTGTGACTGTTTTCTCCATTATACAGCCGGGGGGGCGTTTGGGCAAGCCTTTTTCGGCGCATTTGTCTTGACGGGCCCCGGCTCTGGCGGCATAATAGAGGCAGCATACAAAAATTTTTCCCCTTTTCCGCGAAACCGCCGGGATTTTTTGACGGGATGACAGGCAGAAGCAACTCGAAAGGAGAATGTCACCATGGAGGACCGCGACATCGTGACCCTGTACTGGCAGCGGGATGAGGAGGCCATCCGCCAGACGGACCGGCAGTATGGCCGGTATCTGTCGTCCATCGCCTTCCACATCCTGGCGGACCGGGAGGACAGCCGGGAGACCGTCAACGACACCTATCTGCGGGCCTGGGACTCCATGCCGCCCCACCGGCCCCAGGTGCTGGCCACCTATCTGGGCCGCATCACCCGGCAGCTGTCCATCGACCGGTGGCGGGCCCGGGGCCGGGCCAAGCGGGGCGGGTCCCAATACGCCCTGTCCCTGGAGGAGCTGGGGGACTGCGTGTCCGGCGCTGCCACCCCGGAGGAGGCCCTGGACCTGGCGGAGCTGGGCCGGGCCATAGGCGACTATCTCCGGACGCTGCCGCTTCCCGCCCGCCGGGCGTTTCTCTGCCGCTATTACTATGCCGACTCCCTGGCGGAGACAGCCCGGGTCTGCGGCATCAGCGTACCGGCGGTCAAGAGTCAGCTGTACCGCACCCGCCAGGGGCTGCGGACGTATCTGGAAAAGGAGGGCTTTGAGGTATGAACCCGGAACAGCTCAGCGATGCCATGAATGAATTGCCCCAGGAGCTTTTGGAGGAGACCCAGGCCGCCCGGTCCGGGCGGAGGCTGCGGTGGAAGCCGCTGGCCGCTGCGGCAGCGTGTCTGCTGCTGGCGGCGGGAGCCTGGGCGCTGGCAGGCCGCCCGGCGGAACCCACCCCGGACCCGGACCTGCCGGTGCTGACCATCGACAGGGACTACGGCGGCATGGGAGATTACCGCCTGTCGGCGGAGGAATTTGCCGCCTATGACGGCGGACCGTGGCAGGAGGGCATGGAGCTGACCTCCCTGCCGGTGTTCCGCAACACCACCCGCGTGGACGTGACCAACGGCTTCCGCACCGGCGGCGGAGACTATGCACAGCTGCGGCGGACCATGGAGCGGCTGGCGGCAGCGGCGGGGGCGGACGTGGCCCAGGCCGCCGTGGAGGCCCGGGTGCCGGACGAGACGGTGCGGCAGGCCATGGAGGACGCCTGGGCCGATGGCTCCTGGCAGTGCGGCGTGACGTTTGCCGTCAGGGGGGGTCCCACGGAGCTGGCGCTGACGTGGGAGGATGTCACCGTGACCGTGGGGGAGAGTGGAGAGCTGTGGGTGAAGCTTTCCCGGCCGGAGCTGGCATCTTTGACCCCTGACGCTGCGGCGGCGTGGCTGCTGGAGCAGTATGGGGCCGTTTTCGGGGACCAGACCCGGTACTTTATGGCCGCCCAGGACAGCGGCGGCTATTCCCTGTATTTCTACCGGCCGGAGGAGGACCTGACCCAGGGTATCCTTCAGCGCAGCATCCTGAAAACGTGGGTCCGGCTGTCCGGCGGCAGCTGTGAGCTCCGGCTGTATCGGCCGGAGCTGTCCGACGCCAACACGGTGGGAGCTTATCCGCTGGTGACTGTGGACCAGGCCCGGCAGCGGCTGGCGGCAGGGCAGCACCTGTCCGCCTGGGAGCCCTTCCCGGGGGAGGACCGGGTCAAGCGGGTGGACCTGCAATACCTGGCCCGGCAGACGGACCGGTACTTCATGCCCTACTATGTGTTCTGGGTGGAATGTGACGACGGGGAGCAGGGCGTGTGCTATCGCCCCTATTACGTTCCGGCGGTGGCGGATGCCTATATTGCCGGCATGCCCCAAAGCCCCACCGGGGCGGCATAAGCGCATATAAGGTGCGGGACTTACGTCCCGCACCTTATATTTTACTCCCCCTTATACTTCCGCCGGGTGGCCAGGCCGCCCCGTATGTGCCGCTGGGCCTTGTTTTCCTCCAGCACCTCCTTCACCTGCAGATACAGCGCCCGGTTATAGGCCGGCAGCCGCTCGGACAGGTCCTTATGCACCGTGGACTTGCTGACGCCGAATTTTCCCGCCGCTGCACGCACCGTTGCCCGGTTTTCTATCAGGTAAAGGGCCAGCTGACAGGCCCGTTCCTCCATGTTCCCTTTGATAGCGCACCACTCCTAAGCCATACTATGCACCATCACTATATGCCCGGCTTCCCGGCGGCAGAACACCGGCTTTTCCCTTGTCACGGAAACCATTTTCTGGTATAATTATCCCCAGAAATCCACAGGAGGACATCCTTATGAAGAAAATTGCCGTCATCACCGGCGCATCCAGCGGCATGGGCCGCCGGTTCGCCGAAACCGTGGACAGCTTCGGCCGCTTCGATGAGGTATGGGTCATCGCCCGCCATGAAAAGGCCCTGAAGGAGCTGCGGGACCAGGTTCCCTATCCCATCCGCCCCCTGGCCCTGGACCTGACGGACCGGGGCAGCTTCCAGACCTATGCCGACGCCCTGGCGGAGGAGCCGGTGGAGGTGGGCCTTTTGGTCAACGCCAGCGGCTTCGGCAAGTTCCGGGCCGTGGTGGACACGCCGCTGGAGGTAAACCTGAACATGACGGACCTGAACTGTCAGGCCGTGGTGGCCCTGTGCCAGCTGACGGCTCCCTATATGCCACGGGGCGGACAGATCATCAATATTGCCTCGGTGGCGGCCTTCCAGCCCATCCCCTATATTAACGTGTACGGGGCCAGCAAGGCCTTTGTGCTGAGCTTCAGCCGGGCCCTGAACCGGGAGCTGCGGAGCCGGGGCGTCCGGGTCATGGCCCTGTGCCCCTTCTGGACCCGGACGGCCTTCTTTGACCGGGCCACCGTCAACGGCGGCGAATCCGTGGTGAAAAAGTATGTGGCCATGTATGAGCCGGAGCAGCTGGTACAGCGGGCCTGGCGGGACGCCAAGCGGGGCAAGGATGTGTCCCAGTACGGCTTTGTGGCCCGATTCCAGGCGGGGCTGACGAAGCTCCTGCCCCACAGCCTGGTGATGGACGTCTGGATGCGGCAGCAAAAGCTGCAATAAAGCCTTGCAAAGCCCGGGGAAACGGCATATAATAATAAATTATCTGTACTACAAGGAGAGATCAAGATGGATCGCATGAAAATCGCAGCCATCTTTGCCGACCAGGAGCAGCTGGGCGGCAAGGAGATCACCGTGTGCGGCTGGGCCCGCACCATCCGGGATATGAAAACCTTCGGCTTCATCGAGCTTAACGACGGCTCCTGCTTCCGCAATTTGCAGGTGGTCATGAGCGCCGATGAACTGCATAATTATAAGGAAATCGCGGGACAGAACGTGGGCGCGGCCCTGATCGTCCGGGGCGCCGTGGTGCTGACGCCGGAGGCCAAGCAGCCCCTGGAGCTGCGGGCTGCCGAGATCGCCGTGGAGGGCCGGTCCACCCCCGACTATCCCCTGCAGAAAAAGCGCCACAGCGTGGAGTTCCTGCGGACCATCCAGCATCTGCGCCCCCGGACCAACCTGTTTTCCGCTACCTTCCGGGTCCGCAGCGCGGCGGCCTATGCCGTGCATGAGTTCTTCCAGAGCCGGGGCTTCGTGTATGTCCACACCCCCATCATCACCGGCTCCGACTGCGAGGGCGCAGGCGAGATGTTCCAGGTGACCACCCTGGACCTGAACAATGTACCCAAGACTGCGGACGGCCAGGTGGATTACAGCCAGGATTTCTTCGGCAAGAAAACCAGTCTCACCGTGTCCGGCCAGCTGAACGCCGAGAACTTCGCCATGGCCTTCGGCGATGTGTATACCTTCGGCCCCACCTTCCGGGCAGAGAACTCCAACACCCAGCGCCACGCCGCCGAATTCTGGATGATCGAGCCGGAGATGGCCTTCTGCGACCTGGCCGGGGACATGGACGTGGCCGAGGCCATGATCAAGCACATCATCACCCGGGTGCTGGAGCGCTGCCCCGACGAGATCAACTTCTTCAACAGCTTCGTGGACAAGGGCCTCAAGGCCCGGCTGGAGCACGTGGCCACCTCCGATTTCGCCCGGGTCAGCTACACCGAGGCGGTGGAGATCCTGAAAAAGCACAACGACAGGTTCGAGTACCGGGTGGACTGGGGCACGGACCTGCAGACCGAGCACGAGCGGTATCTGACGGAGCAGATCTATCAGCGGCCGGTGTTCGTCACCGACTATCCCAAGGAGATCAAGGCGTTTTATATGCGCCTGAACGACGACGGCAGGACCGTGGCCGCGGCGGACTGCCTGGTCCCCGGCATCGGCGAGATCATCGGCGGCAGTCAGCGCGAGGAGCGGCTGGAGGTGCTGGAGGCCCGCATCCGGGAGCTGGGCATGAAGCCCGAGGACTACTGGTGGTACTGCGACCTGCGGCGCTACGGCAGCTGCCGCCACGCCGGTTTCGGCCTGGGCTTCGAGCGCATGGTCATGTACCTGACGGGCGTCAGCAACATCCGGGATGTGGAGCTTCATCCCCGCACCGTGGGCAACGCCGAATTCTGAGAAATACACAAAAATAGAGGCTCCCCCAGCCGGGGGAGCCTCTATTTTAAACTGTCCAAAAAGGGTGAAACCCTTTTTGGACAAAAGGCTTGCAGTCTGCTGCGCGCATAATTGGTTCGCCGATGGCGAACCAATTCCACACTTGCAGCCTGAGTAGAATTTTCGGCCAGGTACACGCCCCGGCCGAAAATGATTTCATTTGCTTTGCCGCCTGCAGGCGGCAAACTCTGCGAGGCTTCTTTGGATTCTGTGAGGGCAGGTCACTGCTCCTTGGAGATGTCCATGCCGAAATACTTCACGGACAGCCGGGACAGGGTACCGTCGGCGTCCATCTGGGCCAGGGCGTCGTTGATGGCCGCCAGCAGGGTGGCGCTGTCGTCCCCCTTGCGCACCGGGATAGCCACCCGCTCCGGCTCGTCGGAGAAGGCCACCACCTGGATGTTGGCGTCGGGATGGGTGCGCTGATAGTCGGCGAACACCACCTCGGCGTTCAGGGTGGCGTCGATGCGGCCGGACAGCAGCAGCTCGATGGTCTGGTTCAGGTCGTCCACGCCGGTGACGGTGGCGCCATAGCTCTCCGCCAGGGCGGCATAGTTGCTGGAGATGGTGTTGGCGGTGCGCTTGCCCTTCAGGTCCTCCATGGAGTGGATCTGGTCATAGTCCCCCCGCACCAGCACGGCGGTGCGGTTGAAGGCATAGGGGGTGGAGAAATTGTACTTCTCCTCCCGGTCCGGGGCGATGCCCACGCCGTTGACCATGATGTCATACCGGCCATCGTCCAGTCCGGCCAGCAGGCCGTCCCATTCGCCCTCCACAAAGTCCACCTTCACGCCCAGCTTGCCGGCGATAGCCTGGGCCACCTCCACATCGTAGCCCACCAGCTGGTCGGACTCGTCGTGATAGGTCCAGGGGGCCCAGGTGCCCTCCATGGCCACGATGATGCTGCCTCTGGCCTGGATCCGGGCCAGCAGGTCCCCCTCCTCCGCCGGGCCGTCCGTCTGCTTCTGTCCGCAGCCCACCAGGCAGGCAAGCACCGTCATCAGGGCCAGAACAGCCGATATAATGCGCTTTTTGTTCATGATATAACTCCTTTTCCGCGTTTTACTCTATGCATTGCCCCTGGAGGCCCGCCAGAAACTCCCGGGTCCGGGCCTGCTGAGGACGGTCAAACAGCTCCTTGGAGGGTCCCTCCTCCACCACCAGACCGTTTTCCATGAACACCGTCCGGGTGGACACATTCCGGGCGAAGGACAGCTCGTGGGTCACCACCAGCATGGTCATGCCCTCCGCCGCCAGCTGCCGCATCACCGCCAGCACCTCCCCGGTGAGCTCCGGGTCCAGGGCCGAGGTGGGCTCGTCGAAATAGATGATCTCCGGCCGGGCCGCCATGGCCCGGGCGATGGCCACCCGCTGCTGCTGTCCGCCGGACAGCTGGGCGGGATAGTGGTCCTCCCGATTGGCCAGGCCCACCTGGTCCAGGGCCCTGCGGGCCAGAGCCAGGGCCTCCGCCTTGGGCATTTTCCGCCCCACGATCAGCCCCTCCGTGACGTTTTCCAGGGCAGTTTTGTTGGCAAACAGGTTGTAGCTCTGGAACACAAAGGCCGTTTTCCGCCGCAGCCGGGCGGCGTCCTTTTTCCGGGTCCGGGCCAGGTCCAGCGTCTCCCCGTCAAAGGTCAGGACGCCGCTGTCGGCGGTTTCCAGAAAGTTCATGCACCGCAGCAGGGTGGTTTTTCCGGACCCGCTGGGCCCGATGACGGCGATGACGTCCCCCTGCTGCACCGTCAGGTCCACCCCCTGCAGCACGGTGGTTCCGCCGAAGGATTTTTTCAGCTCGCGCAGCTCCAGCATGGCTCACACCCCCTTCTGCCCCGGCAGCCGGAGCTTCCGCTCGCCCAGGGCCTGCAGCCTGGTCAGCACCGTGGAGAAAATCAGATAGATCAGCCCCACCTCGCAGTACAGCAGCAGCGGCTCATAGGTCCGGGCCACGATCCGCTGGGTCACCATGAACATCTCCGTCACCGTGATGTTGGCGGCCAGAGAGGTGTCCTTCACCATGGCGATCAGGGAGTTGGACAGGGGCGGAAACGCCGTGCGCATGGCCTGGGGCAGGACGATGCGGAACACCGTCTGCATATACGACAGGCCGGCGCACAGTCCCGCCTCCAGCTGCCCCCGGGGCACGGATTCCAGGGCCGCCCGCACGGTTTCCGCGCAGTAGGCCCCCTCGTTCAGGGAGAACACGATCACCGCCGCCGGAAACGGGTCCAGCACAATGCCCACCCGGGACAGCCCATAGAACACGATGAACAGCTGCACCAGCAGCGGCGTTCCCCGGAAGATCCAGATATAGAACCGGGCCACCCGCCGCAGCACCGGCACGTTGGCAAACTGCACCAGGGCCATGGCCACCGCGATGATCAGCGCCAGGGTGAAGGAGATGGCCGTCAGGGGAATGGTCATGGTCAGCCCCGGCAGCAGGATCTTGGGAAAGGAGTCCAGGAACAGCTCCCACAATTTTCCAGAAAACATTGGATCCCTCTTTTCGCGCAGAATCAGCCGCCCCGGACACAACCGGCACGGCTGTTAAATTTTCCCATCGGCCCTATGATAACCGAAACCGCCCCGTTCGTCAAGAACCCCGCAGGAAACCGCGCCGCCCGGAGGGAACCAATTTTCCCTCCGGGCAGCGCCCTATTTTTCGTGATTATGCCCCGAAATAGGCCAGGATTTCCTGCATCCGGCTGCTCTGGGCCACATGGAAGGGGCAGCGCCCGTCGCAGTGGCCGCAGCCCACGCAGTCCCCGGCCCGCTTTTCCAGGGTCAGGTAGTGCTCCCGGGCCAGGCCGTCTCCCAGCCGGGCCAGGTCGTAATACTTGTTGATCAGGGCCACGTCCAGCCCGGCGGGACAGGGGTGGCAGTGCTTGCAGTATACGCACTTGCCCATGACGTCCGCCGGGGCGAAGCTGCTGATGGCGGAATAGTCCCGCTGCTCCGCCGGGGCATCCAGGAAGCCCAGCACCTGCCGCAGCTGCTGCCGGTCTCCGCCGCCGATGACGGAGGAGACCATGCCGATGACGCTGATCTTTTCCCCGCCGTGGGGCAGCGCGCGATATTCCGTGTGTATTCTCCTGACTTTGTTATATTGTTCAGTCCAGGGCGTCCCGGCTTTCGAACACGTCCCGGATGGAGCCATTGCGGTCGATCTCCGGCTCCGGGGCCGGGGCCTTGGCCATTTTCAGCTCCTGCCATTTGGCCTTGTCGATCAGCAGCTGCCGGGGCTTGGAGCCCTCGAAGGGGCCCACATAGCCCCGCTCCTCCATCTGATCCACCAGCCGGGCCGCCCGGGCATAGCCCAGCTTCAGCCGCCGCTGCAGCATGGACACGGAGGCCTGTCCCGTTTCCAGCACCACATCCACGGCGGCGGTGAGCAGCTCGTCGTCGGGACTCTCCCCGGCGGGCTCCGGCGCACCGGCGGACTTGCCGCCCTTTTCCTTCTCCTTCACCGCCTGCTCGATCTTGTCCATGACGTCCTGGGAATACTCCGCCTCGCCGCTCTGCTTCACATAGTCCACCACCCGTTCGATCTCCTCCGGGGTGATGAAGCAGCCCTGGACCCGGGTGGGCTTTCCGGCCCCCAGGGGGGCATACAGCATGTCGCCCTTGCCCACCAGCTTCTCCGCGCCGGTGGTGTCCAGAATGATCCGGGACTCCAGGGACGAGGCCACGGCGAAGGCAATGCGGCTGGGGATATTGGCCTTCATCAGGCCGGTGATCACATCGGAGGAGGGCCGCTGGGTAGCAATGACCAGGTGCATCCCGGCGGCGCGGCCCATCTGGGCCACCCGGCAGATGGATTCCTCCACCTCCTTGGCCGCCACCAGCATCAGGTCCGCCAGCTCGTCGATGACCACCACCACGGTGGGCATTTTCTTCAGCTCCTCATTGCGCTGGGCCAGGGCGTTGAACCCGGCCAGGTCCTTTACCCCGTTTTCCGAGAACAGCTTATAGCGCTTCATCATCTCATACACCGCCCACTGCAGGGCCCCGGCGGCCTTTTTGGGGTCCGTCACCACGGGGATCAGCAGGTGCGGGATGCCGTTGTAGGGGGCCAGCTCCACCATCTTCGGGTCCACCATGATGAAGCGGACCTCCTCCGGCGTGGACTTGTACAGCAGACTCACGATCAGTGAGTTGGTGCATACGGATTTACCGGAGCCGGTGGTACCGGCGATCAGCACATGGGGCAGCTTGGCAATATCCCCCACGATGCAGTTGCCGCCGATGTCCTTGCCCACGGCGAAGGCCACCCGGGACTTATGCTCGGCAAAGGCCCGGGAGTCGATGACGTCCCGGATGCGCACCGCCGTCACCACCCGGTTGGGCACCTCGATGCCCACCACGGAGCTCTTGTTGGGAATAGGCGCAATGCGCACGCCGCCGCTGCCCAGGGCCAGGGCGATGTCATCGGCCAGGTTGGTGAGCTTGGACAGCTTCACCCCCTGGTCCAGGGTAAATTCGTACCGGGTGACGCTGGGCCCGTGGACCACGTCGCCGGGCTTGGCGTCCACGCCGAAGCTGGTGATGGTCTGGGCCAGGCGGCGGGAGTTGTTCCGCAGCTCCGCCCCCACCTCGGTATAGTTGTCGTCGCTGTTCTGGTCCAGCAGGGTCACCGGGGGATACTGATACGCCTCCTCTGGCTCCGCCAGCTCCTCCTCGATGGCCTGGCTCACCTCCTGGGCGTGCTGCTCCACCTCCCGGGCGGCGGATTCCTGGCTCCGGCGGGACTTTTTCTCCGGCTGGGGGGCAGGCTCCGGTTCCGGCTGGGCCGCAGGCTGCGGCTCCGGCGCAGGCTCCGGCTCCTGGGGCCGCAGCACCTGGTCCGGGGTCATCACGTCCTCCCCTCTGCGAGAGAAGAAGCCCTTCCCCTTCTTCCGGGGCAGAGGCTCATCGGGAATCTCCTGGGGCTCAGGTTTGGGCTCCGGCTTGGGTTCGGGCTTGGGCCGCACCGGCTCATCCTCCAGGGGCACGTCCACAGGCACACGCTGCCGCCGGGGCTTTTCCGGCCGGGCCGGGCGCTCCGGCTCCGGCTCATAGGGGACCCGGTCACGGGCCCGCTGCACCAGCTCCCGGGGGGATACCCGCAGCGCCGCGAATACCGCCGCCGCCAGCAGCAGAAGCAGCACGATCACGGACACCACCGTTCCCACCAGCCGCTTCATGCCTATGGCCAGTCCCCCGGCCAGTGCGCCGCCGCTTTGCAGCAGCAGGCCGCTGGCCCACAGGCTCTTCATGGCCGGGGCCAGGCCGGTGACGGCCTCTCCCCTATACAAAAACAGGTGCAGGATGGCCCCCAGCAGCACCGGCAGCACCAGGGCGCAAACCGTCCGCAGCACCACCGGACGCCCCCGGTGGGCCAGCAGGTTCACCCCCGCCAGGGCCAGGGCCGGGGCCGCCAGCCAATAGCCGTAGCCCGCCAGGCCCTTCAGCAGGTTCCCCAGCAGGTTCAGCACAATGGCGTCCGCCTGGAAATAGCTGACCACCACGCACAAGGCCAGCAGCAGGCACACGCCGCCGCCTACCTCCCGCCGGATCGGCGGGAGGGCGGATTTCTGCGGAGCCGTCTTTTTGGTTGTGGTTTTTTTCTTCTGTCCGGACGCCATAGTGGTTCCTTTCTCTTATTTAATGAGCTGCACCACGATGGTCAGCAGACCCACGGCCCAGCAGTAATAGGCAAACGCGCCGAATTTTCCCTTGTTGGCAATGCGCCGCAGCAGGCCAATGCACAGATACCCGGACACCGCCGCCGTGGCCACGCCGATCAGATACACCGGCACCTGGCTCCAGTCGACTCCCGCCTCCACGGCGTCCTTCAGGCTCAGGATGTTGGCCCCCAGCACCGCCGGAATGGACAGCAGGAAGGAAAACCGCACCGCGAACTTCCGATCGAAGCCCACGAAGCACCCGGAGGTGATGGTCATGCCGGACCGGGAGATGCCCGGCACCGTGGCGACGGCCTGGCTCACGCCCACCGCCACCGCATCCAGCAGCGACGCCGTCCGCTCGTTCTTCCTCCCTTTCTTCACCCGGTCGCTGGCGAATAACAGGAAGCCCGTGACGATCAGGGCCCCGCCGATGAACAGCATGTTATTGCTCAGGCCCAGGACCTTGTCCTTGATGGGCAGCACCGCAAACAGCGGCAGGGTGCCCAGGATGATCAGCAGGATCAGCCGCCGGGCCGGAGGCAGGGGCTTGGGGGTGGACCGGTGGGCCAGGTCACCGATGCCCCGGAAGAACTCGGCGATCATGTCCTTGATGTCCTTCCAATAGGCCACGAACACCGCCCCTAAGGTGCCCAGGTGCAGCAGCACGTCAAAAAATTCCGGCACCTCCGCGTCGATGTGCAGCAGGTTCTGCGCGATGGCCAGATGTCCGGAGCTGGAAATGGGCAAAAACTCCGCCACGCCCTGCACCAGACCCAGCAGGAAGGAAGAAAAAGCGTTCATATTTCATATTCTCCTGTCTTTTCAGATTACATTTTGTTTATTTCTGTCGGATTATTCCGGTTTGTATTCGTTCCAAAAATACGGATACATTTGTACTATAGCACACTCCGGGGGAAATTACCAGTGTAATTTGCGCCCCGGGGAAAAGATTTCCCCGGGGCAGGCGGGCCGCAAAAAAAGGGCGGACGCCGGCGTCCGCCCCGATTTTTATCCGAACAAAAGGATGCACCACCAGATGGCGCCGATGACAGATACGACCAGCCCCAGCAGGAGCATGATGCCCCGGGCCAGGTCCGTGGCCTGGAGCTTTTCCGTGTTGTCATAGAAAAAGCCCAGCAGGAATTTGTCCAGGGCGATGGCGGGCTTCAGCAGCAGGGGGAGCACCAGGCCCAGCAGCAGGAACAGCCCCGCCGTGAGAAATTCCCCGGACCGCCCGGCAATGCGGGTCTGGTGATTGCCCAGGGCCATGCTGTACAGCGCGTTATCGGTCAGGCCCGGACTGAACCCGGCCTTCTCCTGGACCAGGGTGCTGATGGACCAGCTGTCGCCCGCTGTCATGAACGTTCCAGTGGCGGTGTTGTAGGTGATGTTGCGGACCACGCCGTCCATGGCCATTTCCGCCGCCCGATAGGAGCCGTTTTCCGCCAGGGACAGGGTAAACTCCGCCGTCTGACCTGTGGGGGAGTGAATGCGCAGGCGGTTGTCCTCCGTCACCTCCACCGTGGAGCAGCCTGGGCGGGTATAGGTCCTGCTCTGTTCCCCGGCGGTCATGCGGTAAAAGCCGCCGTAGTTCCACACGCCGGGGCGCAGGCCCCACACCAGGGCCGAGACCGCCAGGAGCACTGCGGCGGCCAGTTCGATTTTCCAGATGATGCTTTTCATGATGGATTCCCTCACCTTTCCAGCGAATTTCCGTCTGTTGCAGTTGTGGTTCTCTGTACAGTTATGTTACTATATTTATGCAGAATTGTCAACTAAAAAAAATGTTTTCGATTTAATATTTATTATTCTTTATGGCCGCCGAGGGCAGCGGGCCGTCGATCTCCCGGTGAATGGCTTCCCGGGACAGTCTGCCGGGGTTGAAATAAACCTTGGAGGCGATCACGACCTTACCCCGGCTGACATTCTTTTTAGGGCCTTGCCAAAGCTCATGCAGCCCACGCAGACCTTGGAAATTTCCATATCGGTCTTGCCTAATTTCGTGTATTCCATGCGTCAGCGCTCCTCATTCTCACTTTCCTCGGTGTCACCCTTTACCGGGCGGCACCGTGTTTTTTACTCCGTTGCGATTTTTCAGGAGGCGTGGTAAAATGTATTTTGCAGGGCTGTGAGCATTTATTTTTCCTTGCAGTCAATGCCGCCTTGCTGGACACCACGCCGCTTATTACCCACCCCTTCCCGCTGAGCGAGATTCAGGAGGCCTACTGCATCTTTGAAAACCGTCTGGACGGCGTCATCAAGGTGGCCATCACGGCGCATCCCTCAAAAACATAACACGGAGAGAAAACCATGGCTTTTGACTTCAAGAAAGAATACAAGGAATTTTATATGCCGAAGAACCGGCCGGAGATCGTCCAAGTCCCGAAGGCAAACTATATCGCTGTCAGAGGAAGCGGCGACCCCAACGAGGCGGACGGCGCCTACCAGCAGGCCATCGGCGTGCTGTATGCGGTTGCGTACACACTGAAAATGAGCTGCAAGACCGATTACAAAATGGAGGGCTTTTTTGAATATGTTGTTCCGCCATTGGAGGGCTTCTGGTGGCAGGACGGGAAAGACGGCATTGATTATGCCGACAAATCTGCATTCCACTGGATCTCCGTGATCCGCCTGCCGGATTTTGTGACCCGGAAGGACTTTGTGTGGGCTGTAGAAACGGCGGCGAAGAAGAAAAAGCTGGACTGCTCAACGGCGGAGTTTCTGACCATCGAGGAGGGACTTTGCGTGCAGATGATGCACCTGGGGCCTTTTGACCAGGAGCCTGCATCGGTTGCGCTGATGGACGCCTATCTGGCGGAACACGGCTACGAGAATGACCTGAGCGAAACAAGGCTGCATCACGAAATCTACCTGTCGGATGCCAGAAAGGTCGCACCTGAAAAGTGGAGGACCGTCATCCGGCACCCGATCAAAAAGAGATAGGCAAATCGGAATTTGTGGAAAATACTGACTTATGAAAATACATATTATTGGTTGCAGTGGTTCTGGAAAAACCTATTTAGCAAATGCACTTTCAAAAAAGTATAATATTTCCCATTTCGACTTAGATGATATTCAATGGGATAATAACGCCAAAGAATATGGCAAAAAGAGAACGCTTGATGAACGGAAAGCGTTATTACAAGAAATATTATATAATAATGATGAGTGGATAATTGAGGGGGTATATTATGCCTGGGTACAGCAAAGTTTTGATGAAGCTGATAAAATATATGTTTTAGATATGCCTGGTTATTTATATAAAAGTAGAATTATTATGCGCTCTATAAAAAGAAAATTGGGAATACAAAAAGGAAAAAGAGAAACTTTGAAATCGGTCTATAACCTTTTGAAATGGACTGAAACTTTTCAGAATAAAAATCTGAAAGAAATAAGAAGTATTTTAGATAGATATGATGATAAAGTTATATGGCTATCAAGAAAAAAAGATGTAGAGAAAATAATAAAGGCGGTATGACAACTTCCAGTTTAACGAACAGGAGATGATGAACGCATGAAAATCCTACATGAACTTTCTTGGCTATGGGAAACGCTGGGCATTGCGCTTGTTGCTGCGGCTGTCTGCATGGCTTGCGCCGCGCTGATTGGCAAGGCAGCGAAGAAGAAACTCAGCAAAAAGTTGTTGGCGGTCATAGGGGCTGCGGCATTTGTGGGCGCGATTCTGGCGGTCATTCTGATTGCCCGGACGCCGATGCCGCTTTGATAGGACGGAGCGTTTGCAGGAAGCGTATGCGTTTGGGAAAAGAATTTACTAATCAAATCGGGATTTATGGAGGTAATTGTCAATGAGAAATATTTACGATAATAGTGAATTTTTTGCCGCATATGCGGAAATGGGAAGAAGCAAAGATGGTCTGAAAGCTGCTGGAGAGTGGCATCAGTTGCAACCGTTATTTCCTAAATTACAGGGAAAAAAAGTTTTGGATTTAGGATGTGGTTACGGTTGGCATTGCAAATATGCCGCACAAATGGGAGCTACTGAAATTCTTGGTATTGATAGTAGTCAAAAAATGATTGCAAAAGCAGTAGCTGATAACTCTGATGACAAAATCACGTATAAAGTTTGCGGTGTTGAAGAATACATTTATCCTGAAAATACTTATGACCTAGTTGTTTCTAACCTGGTACTGCACTATATCGAAAATTTAGCTAATGTTTATCAAAAGGTGTATTGCACATTAAAAGTAGGTGGGTATTTCCTATTCAATATTGAACATCCGACTTTCACCGCAGGTGTTAATGAGGATTGGATTTATGATGAAAATGGGAAACCTAAATATTGGCCAATCGACAATTACTATTACACAGGCGAAAGAGAAACCAATTTTCTTGGTCATCGAGTAATTAAACAGCACCACACATTAACGCAGATATTGAATCCACTTATAAAATGTGGTTTTCAAATTGAGGCTATTGAGGAAGCAATGCCTCCGGCAGATATGATGGGTATGCCGGGAATGTGTAATGAAATGCGTAGACCTATGATGTTGTTGGTTAAGGTTAAAAAGGTTTAATAAACAACTTCCAGTTTGACGGAGAAGAAATGGAAAATATCAAAACCCGATGCCGGTGGTGCAGGCTGGGTGGCACAGCTTCCGTTGCAAATACACCATGTCCACCAGCTGCACTCCGGCCTCGTAGATGGGGTGGTCATAGTGGTCGGTGAAGAAATTGGGAATGCGGTGCCAGCGGACAAAGCCGCACTTCTCATAAAACGGCACGGTCAGCGGACTGTCGCCGGTGCCCACCTGTAAAAGGGCATAGCAACCAGCATATTGACGCACAAGAAAGTCAATCAGCGCCTTGCCGTAGCCCTTTCTCTGCGCCTCCGGTTCCACGGCGAGGTTCTTGAGCTCCAGAATCCCGCCGCCCTCGTCGGTGACGACGCATTCCGCTTTCACGCCGCCGTCCTCCAGCACATACATGGTGCCCCGCTCCAGATAGCGGTCGATCATGTTCTCCTGCTCATCCGCCAACAGCAGAAGCGGGAGGAATTGCTTTTTATTTTCGTGGATTTCTCGAATATTCATGTCTTCTGCTCCGATAAGTCGGAAGTTACAAAAGTGATATCTCGATTCCGACTACACCATATTTATTTTGCTTTTCTCTGGAATAATACATTTCCATATCTTCAGGCGAGGCGGTATTTATGTTATCCTCATTATAACCGCAGTTCAATAATGGCAAATTATCATATAACTCGGCAAATGAAGAAAACAAAAATAAATCTACAACTTTCACACGCAGGGTATCATTTGAATCCTCCGTATTTATAAACTTTATAGTATCTCCGACAGAAATTTGTTTTCTTTTTTCATCATTCAGACGTAATTCTATTGTTTTATTTCCGGTTCTTATTTCCTGCATCGGTGCAGGAGTTAAATTCATGACGTGTTCTTTCATTCAAGAATTCCCCTTTCAAATTGCAATTTTTCAGTGCTTCTTCACCTTTCGCTTTCCCCCTGCGGCGCAAAATAATGCGTCTGGGCATAGGCGAACTGCTCATTGAACCGCCGGGCGGCTTCCCGGCTCAGGGGCGTGTCCGGCTGCATCATGTCAAAGGCGTGCATATCGGAGTGGTACACGTCCACGCTGGCGGGAATCCCGCATTTCTTCAGGTTCTCGATATACCGCACCGTCTCGGCATAGAATGGCTCGCCGTCCCCCACGATCTGATCGACCCGAATGCCCAGCCCGGCGGCGAGGGACTTCATGTACAGCAGCGCCGCATAACAGTCGTCCAGCGCCGCCGGATAGGGCGCGGCCAAGGCCAGCCGATACCCCGGCGACACCACCGCTTAGACAGGTGCTCTGATAATTCTCGCATAGGCATATTTTCATCTTAACAGATAACCGGCGCCTAATCAATAGAAAAAGTCCACCGTAATTCTATCCGAATTACGGTGGACTTATGGCGGAGATGAAGAGATTCGAACTCTTGCACGGGCAGAACCCGCCTACCGGATTTCGAATCCGGACCCTTCAACCACTTGGGTACATCTCCGTATTCCATTGGAACCACGCAATTTTATCACATTTCCCCACCATTTGCAACCATTTCCGGCAAAAATCCGCCCCCGATTTTCCATGAGCTGAGATAAGCCCCCTGCGGGGGCTTATCTCAGCTCATTTTCTGGATGTCCCGCCGCAGGCGGGAGATGATGCGCTTTTCCAGCCGGGAGATATACGACTGGGAGATGCCCATGCGGTCGGCCACCTCCTTCTGGGTCAGCTCCTTCCGTCCCCCCAGGCCGAAGCGCAGGGAGATGATGTCCTTTTCCCGGGGGGACAGCCGGGCCACCGCGTCCGACAGCAGCTTCCGGTCCACGTCGGCCTCGATGGGCCGCATGACCACGTCCCCCTCGGTGCCCAGCACGTCGGACAGCAGAAGCTCCTTGCCGTCCCAGTCGGTGTTCAGCGGCTCGTCGAAGCTCACCTCCGTCCGCTGACCGGCATTTTTCCGCAGGTACATGAGAATCTCGTTTTCGATGCACCGGGAGGCGTAGGTGGCCAGCTTGATGTTCTTGTCCGCCCGGAAGGTGTTGATGGCCTTGATGAGGCCGATGGTGCCGATGGAGATCAGGTCCTCGATGTTGATGCCGGTGTTTTCAAACCGCCGGGCGATATACACCACCAGCCGCAGGTTCCGCTCGATCAGCGTCTGCCGGGCCAGCAGCTCCCCCTGCTCCAGCCGGCTGATCCACTCCGCCTCCTCCTGCCGGGGCAGCGGCGGCGGCAGCGTGTCGCTGCCGCCGATGTACATGACCTTATCCGGCCGGCCGCTGAGCCACCGCAGAAGCCGCCGCAGCAGATTCCCCATGTCGCCGCTCCTTTCTTCCGCCCCACAGGGCCTGATACCCTCCGCCGTCGCTGACGGCCCCCGGCGTCAGGGCCAGCAGGATCCGGGGATATGTAATGCTCCCCACCTTCACATAGTCGCTGCGGACGGCCAGCAGCAGGCCCGCCTCCGTGCCCACGGCGCAGAAGGGCAGCAGGCTCCACCGACAGCCGCCGTCCAGCCGGTGGAGCCGGGCCATCTTCTCCTCCGGCGGCAGGCGCATTTCCACGATCCGCGCCGCCTCCGGCGGCCACAGCTCCCGGAGGGCGTCCTGCTCCAGCACCAGCACCGGCTGGCCGCTGACAGGGTCCCGCAGGGTATTCCCGGTGTCGTGCAGGGCCCGCAGCCGCTGCCGCCGGCCCTGTAAGGAAACGGTCACATCCATCAATTCTCCTCCTTCATGCCGCGCCCCCTGGCGGAACACCAGGTGCAGCAGCAGACCAAAGCCTATGGCGGAGCCCAGCAGCACCGGCCAACTGACGTCGGCGTGGTATACCCGGCTGAGCAGGGCCTCCGGCGATCCTGCCGCCAGGCCCATGGCCAGAAGCAGTCCCGCCAGAGCACCGGACAGCAGGAAAAACAGCGCCGTCAGCCGCCAGGGACGTCTTTCCCGCCGCCAGGCCAGGCGGCACATGGCCCCTCCCGCCGCCAGCCGGCACAGGGGATGCGCCAGCCCCCGGCACCCGGGCAGGAACACCGCCGCCGCATACGCCGCCCCCAGGGCCGCGCACAGGCCCAGCCTCCGCCGCCGCAAGGGCAGTCCCGCCAGCCGGGCCGTGGCCAGCAGCAGAAGATAGTCCACCGCCAGGTTCAGCAGCACCACCCGGTCCAGATACACCACCGTCATGGCTCCGCCTCCTTTCCGCCGTCCATTATACCGGACCCGGACTGCGAAATTCCACAGAAACAGGCGGCTCTATTTCTGCCGCAGGGTCAGCACCGCCGCCGCCAGCAGAAACAGGCCGAAGGGGCGGCGCAGCAGGGTCACGTCCAGGGCCGTGGCGGCCCAGGCCCCGGCGGCGGCTGCGGCCAGCGCCCAGGGGACGGTGCGCCGCAGAACGGCCTTGTCCAGCAGGCCGTTCTGCCGGTGCCAGATCAGGCCCATGGCGGCGGTGGGCAGGAAATACAGCAGGTTGATCCCCTGAGCCGACGTCTGATCCACCCCGAATACCAGGGTCATCACCAGCAGCAGAAGGGTCCCGCCGCCTATGCCCCAGGCCGACAGCACCCCGCAGCCCACCCCGGCCAGCAGGGGCAATACAAACTCCTTCACAGCAGATACCGCACCCCTCCATAGATCAGGAACGCCGCAAACAGGCGGCGCAGCCACACGGCGGGTACCTTTGTGAACAGTCTGCCGCCCAGGAAGCCCCCGGCCAGGCCCCCCAGCAGGTACGGCAGGGCCATACCCCAGTCCAGCCCCGTCCGCAGCAGGTACACCCCGCCGGACAGCACGCAGCAGGGGAGAATGGTGGCCACGCAGTTGGCCAGGGCCCGTTTTTCCTCCACCCGGCACCAGCTCCCCAGCAGCGGAGCCAGCACCATGCCCCCGCCGCCGCCGAACACCCCGTTGACGGCCCCGGCCAAGGCCCCGGACACCCCCAGCCGCCCGCGCTTCACAGGCATCACCTCCGTTGAATATGTAAGAGCGGGGCCATCGCCGACAGGTATTCCATCGATAGGTGTTTCGTAGGGCCCGCTGCCCCCAGCGGGCCGCGTTGACCCGCCAAGCCCGGGGCGGGGGTCATTTTCCAATACAATCCGTCATTTTCTTGTAGAATTATACAGAATGTATCGCGCTGGGACACCAAAAATCCTGTAGGGCAGGCCCGGGGCGGGGCATTTCTGCCCCGCCCGGCCTGTCTCATACCAAAACCTGTTAAAAAGCTTGAAAAGCTTTTTATAGCACCGAAGGTGCGTCAGGTTTTGTATGAGACGTCACAGCGTGTTTTCACACGCTGTGCGTGCGCACAGCGCACGGGATTCTTGATTAAATTTTTTAATCAAGAATCAGTATCAGGGCGATTGGGTCAGATCTTGCGGAAGCTCTGGCAGTCGGTGCACTGGTCCATGGAGGGGTGATTCTCGTGGGTACCCACCTGGATGCTGGACAGGCCGCAGTTGTCCATATCCTGGCAGTGATGGGCGCAGCTGGTCACAGAGCACTTGATGGACATATTGGGGGTGCAGCTGCACCCATCGTTGGTACAATTCTTGCTCATAGCGAAGGTCCTCCTTGCAAAAAATAAAGTCAGGCCGCAAAGCCTGACTTTATTCTGACCCGCCGGGGCGGGATTATACGCGTTTTTTTCAGCCGTTATCGGTGCGGTTGCGCCATTCAACCTCCTGGTCCAGCTCAAACTGCAGCTTCTTGTTTTCCTCCACCAGCTCGTCATAGTGGCGGCCCTGGATATAGTACTTCACGAAAATGAAGGTGGCCTCGTTGAACTCCTCCTCGGTGTATTCCGGCAGCAGGGAGCCGTTCTTCCGGCGCAGACCCTGAACGTTGATGACCACCAGGCGGCGGTGCTGCTCGGACAGTTGGAACAGCTTCAGCGTCTCGGGGATCTCCAGCCCCAGATCAAAATTATCATTGACCAGCTCCAGCAGGCGGCGCTGCTCGGGCTTGGCGGACACGATGACGCCGTAGCGGGCAAACAGGCGCTTGAGATAGTCGGCAGAGACCTCCTCACGGGTGATGGTGCCCTTGCCGATGCCGGTAAGCATGGTGTTGGACAGGTTCAGGCTGACGTATACTTCTTCGCCGGTTTTGGGATAGCTCATGGGGTACCTCCTATAAATGTTCCGTTGATTCCTGCGCCGCCGGGCGGCGCGTCGCTTTCTATGGATAGGGTACCACAAGCGCCCGCCGATTGCAACAAAAACTTGTACCAAGAACGTTTATTTGTAGGATAAAACAGCCGTTTCCGTGATTTTGACAGGCTTTTATGTTTCCAAATGTACCAAACAACTCGTACATGCAGAACCGGCTCCGCGCGGCAGACTGCACCCCTTTTTTGACAAGCAGAGCGGCGCTGCATGGCAGCGCCGCTCTTGTGTTTGATTCACTTACAGGTGCAGAAGCTCCTTGTAATAGGGCCACAGCCCGGTTTTCTCCGGGCAGAAGGGGGCCAGCTGGCACAGGTCCGTGCCGGGGAAGTCGTTGCCCTCGATGATGGCAGGGCCATCGGGGCCGATGGCCATATCCCAGCCCACATGGCCCACCTCCGGAATTTCCAGGGCAGCCTGGCAGGCCAGGGCCTTGGCCTCCTCGATCATGGGCAGCTGATAACCCACCAGGGGGATGCCGGTGTCGGGGTGCTTGTCAAAGACGTTGAAATAGTCGTCGGTGGCGGGGGAGCAGATCTTGCCGGTGTCGATATCCACCCGGCAGAGGATGCCGCCCTGGCCGGAGTTGTCGCACACGCCGCCGCCCCGTCCCATTTTCAGGGTGATATAGGCGATGTGCACCTGGCCGTCCACCAGGTCGGTGCAGATGCGCATGGTGTTCACGGACTGGGGATGCAGCCGCGCCATATCGGGATGCTGGGCCTGGACATGCTCCAGCACCACCAGCTTCTTCTCCCGGATATAGTCCAGCATAGCCTCCGGGGATTCAAAATCCTTCACATACAGCTTCTCCACGCCGTTGCCGCAGGAGCCGTGGTTGATCTTGGCAAAAATGGCCTCCTGTCCCTCCAGGAACCGGGCCATCTGCTCCACCGTAGCGGTCTCACCGTTGAGGGTGGGGCGGCGGAGATACTTGGCGAAGCGGACGTTGAAGAGCAGCTTGTCGTCAAAATCATCGTCGTGGGCCATGTCGTTCATGATGTTGCTGACCTTCTTGTTGCGGACCCGGGTGAGATAGGTGTCCCGCTGGGCGCCGGTCATGTTGTAAAAGCCGAACATGGTGTAATCATAATACCCCGCGCCGTAGCGCACGGCGCACCAGAGCATATCGAAGAAGGTGCGGACCTTGTTCTGGCCGCACTTCTGGTGCACCACGTCGATCATGTGGTTCATTTTCTTGAAGCGGACGCCGGTAAGCACCCGGGCCACATATCCGATCATCGCCATGGTAAAAAAACCTCCCGTTTTTCATGTTACCCTATATCATACCACGCCGTCGGCAAAAATCCAACGCGCGGTGCTTATGCCTGCTAAAAGCAGCACTTTTTATACAGTATACCACGCCGGGCCGCCGGGCGCAAGCCCCGGAGTCGGCGGCATTGCAGGCCGGTGTGTCCGCCGGGGCGCGCGAAACGGCAGGCCCCGGGGCCTGCCGTTTGGGTTATATGATGCTTATGTCCGCTCCCGGAGCTCCCGCAGGCAGCGGGGACAGACGTTCTTTCCCCGGAAGGTCCGCACATCCTTGGTGCTGTCGCAGAAGATGCAGCTGGGGCGATACTTCCGCAGGACGATGGAGTTGCCGTCCACATAGATCTCCAGCGGGTCCTTCTCCGCAATGTCCATGGTGCGCCGCAGCTCCACCGGCAGAACGATCCGGCCCAGCTCATCCACTTTTCTCACAATACCGGTTGACTTCATGTTGCCATCTCCCCATTTCGTATTGACCCTCATTAAAGTGAAAATACTATGCTTTTTTATTATACGACAAGTTCTCCGTTAAGTCAACAAAGTGCTTGGCATTTTCACAATTTCTTCATGAATACTGTGTGTTCTCCCGGTCATATACATGGGCAGGAGGGGGAATGCATATGGCAATGGCCTGGATCTGGACGGGGATGGCGGCGGTGTCGCTGATTTTTGCCGCATGGAACGGCACCATGGACGCCGTGGGCGCGGCGGCTCTGGAGGGGGCCGGGGCGGCGGTGCAGCTGTGCATCGCCATGGCCGGGGTGCTGTGCCTGTGGAGCGGAGTCATGGAGATCATGTCCCGCTGCGGCCTTTCCGGAAAGCTGGCGGCGCTGCTGCGGCCCGCTCTGCGGCGGCTTCTGCCCCGGGCCAGCCGGGACCCGGAGACCCTGGCGGCGGTGTCGGCCAACGTGTCCGCCAATCTGCTGGGTCTGGGCAATGCGGCCACGCCCCTGGGCATCCGGGCGGCCCGGCGCATGGCCCGGGGAACCGACGGCACCGCCGACGACGAGCTGTGCCGCCTGGTGGTGCTGAACACGGCGTCACTGCAGCTGCTGCCCACCACGGTGGCCGGGGTGCGGGCGGCCTGCGGCTGCCGGACGCCCTTCGATATCCTGCCGGCGGTATGGCTGTCGTCGGCCATCTCCGTGACGGCGGGGCTGCTGGCGGCACGGCTGCTCCAGCGGGTGTGGAGGGACTGACATGGACCCCACGGCATTTGTGATCCCCTGTCTGCTGGCGGGGGTGGCCCTGTACGCCCTGACCCGGCGGGTGGACGTATACGCCGCCCTGACCCAGGGTGCCGGGGAGGGCCTGACGGTGGTGGCGAAAATTCTCCCGGCGCTGGTGGGGCTGCTGACGGCGGTGTATATGCTGCGGGCCTCCGGGGCCATGGACGCCCTGGCGGCGGCGCTGGCTCCGGTGCTGGGGCTTCTGGGGATCCCGCCGGAGACGGCGGCGCTGCTGCTGGTGCGGCCGGTCAGCGGCTCCGGTGCTCTGGCGGTGGGCAGCCAGATCATGGAGCAGTACGGCCCGGACTCCGCCGTGGGCCGCACGGCGGCGGTGATGCTGGGCTGCTCGGAGACCACCTTCTACACCGTGGCGGTGTACTTCGGCGCGGCGGGGATCCGGCGCACCCGGTACACCATCCCTGCCGCCCTGACGGCGGACCTGGCCGCCTTCGTGGCCGCCGCCTGGGCGGTGCGCCTGTGCTTCGGGTGAAAACGGCGTTTTACACTATATATTGGGGCCTTTACGGTCACGATCATTGTAAAGAAACGCGAAAACCGCCACTCTGCCAAGTGACGGTTTCTTGAGTTTGCTCAAGTCATTTAGTTCACTGGGCTGACCGCTTGTCGCAGCGCCTCTTTCTGCCTCTATTGTACCGCAGACAGCCCACGGTGTCAAGTGTTGCCAAATGGGGAAAAGTGTGATATAATAATTGTGGGCCGGAAGGCCCGTTGCTTCGGAGGATATTTCGGAGGATATTACATAAGGAGGAAGCTCTGTTATGAAAAAGATCATTGCCACCACCAACGCTCCTGCCGCCATCGGCCCCTATTCCCAGGCCATCGACTGCGGCAGCTTCCTGGTCACCAGCGGCCAGGTGCCCTTTGACCCCAAGACCGGTGAGTTCGTTCCCGGCGGCATCCAGGAACAGACCCGCCAGGTGCTGACCAATGTGAAGGCCATTCTGGAGGCCGCCGGCCTGACCATGGACAACGTGGTCAAGACCACCGTGTTCCTGCAGAACATGAGCGACTTTGCCGCCATGAACGCAGTGTACGCCGAGTTCTTCACCGAGGGCCAGTATCCCGCCCGCAGCGCCGTGGAAGTGGGCGCTCTGCCCCGGGGCGCGCTGGTGGAGATCGAGACCATCTGCGTGAAGTAAAGAACATCCAGCAAAAGCAGGGAGGCCCGCCGGGCCTCCCTGCTTTTGCTGTCACACGGTTTTCTCAAAATAGAAGAAGGTCTCGTCCTCCCCTGCCGGGCGCATACAAGCGGAGAGCATCTTATACGAGGCGGTGTTCTCCTTATAGCACTTGGCCTTCACCCGGGCCAGGCTCAGTCGGAACAGGGCCCAGTCCGCCGCCGCGGCGAAGGCCTCGGCGCCGTAGCCGTGTCCGGCATAGGCCGGGTCAATGCGGCAGCCCAGCTCCGCCCCGCCCCGCCAGTCGAACCGGTACAGCACCACCTCGCCGATCAGTTGGCGATCCAGCCGGACGGCGAAGTTCACCGCCCGCCGGGCGGCGAAGTCCCGCCGGGCCACAGACAGGAAGTAATCCTCCGTCAGCTCCCCCTTCAGGTCCTGGCGATAGTCATAACCCCACCAGCGGTTGCGCGCATCGTCCAGGCACAGGGCGTTATAGGCGGCCTCGTCCCGCTCCTCCAGCGGCGTCAGGGTCAGCCGGGGAGTGGTGACGGTGGGGATCTCCCGCAGGCGGTCCGCCTCGCACCGGACCTCGAACCGCAGCTTCCCTGCCAGGCGCACCGGCAGATACTGCAGCTTGGAGGTCCGCAGGCCCTGGTCTCCGGCGTCGTCCTCCCGGTTGATATAGACGCAGCCGCCGCCGAAATGGGCGGCAAAGGCCTGGACCAGGGTGGGATAGGCCCCCTGGTGGGAGTACAGCGCCTTCTCCACATGAATAATCAGGGTGCCGCCGCAGTTCTCCGCCAGGCTCATGGCCACCAGCCGGTCATCCACCAGCAGGCCGCCGCCCAGCAGCCACCCCTCCGGCAGCAGCCGGGCCAGGGCCTTGGCATAGGCCAGCTCCCGCTTGGCGTTGAAGCTGGTTTTCTGGAACTCCTGCTCATAATCCGCCCAGAAATTCTCGATCAGGGGCATGTCCGCCCCGGTCAGGGGGACAAATTTCGCCGTGGGGTACTCCTTGCGGAATTTGTTGATGTGGTTGCGCTGGCCGCTGTATTTCCGGCCCGCAAAGGCGGCCATGTCCTCCGCCCGATAGAGATAGTCCTTCCAGTTGCGCTCGTTGTTCATCCGCAGACGAGGCCAGCGCAGCAGCAGCTCCGGGGCCTTCTCCTCCGGCACCACGGAGATCACCAGCGGCGTCTCCGTGTCGGTGCAGTAGCTCTCGATGGCCGTCAGGGCGGCGTCCACGTCGCCGTCGGGGCCGGGCACCGGGTAGTCAAAGACCCACTCGCCGTCGATGCGGTTGCGGACGATCAGGCAGCCCGCCTCCTCGGCGAAGGACGGGCGCAGATACAGGCTCCACATGAGCTTGGTCCCGGCGGAGTATTCGCACAGGTGATAGTCGCACCCGGCGTAATATTTGCGCAGCAGGGCGTGATGCTCCAGGGTGATGGGGGTAAATGTCAGCATAGGCTCCTCCTATTTGATCTGGCGAATGATGTCCCGGGCCTCGGTGATGAAGCGCCGGGCGGCGGGCCGCAGCTCCCGGCGGTCCCGGGTGACGATGCCCAGCTCCCGGAAGGCCGGCGGGTCCAGGGGCACCGCCTGCACGGCGTCCCGGCGGCCCTTGAGCACCAGCTCCGACAGGACGCTGACCCCCAGGCCGTGCTCCACCATGGAGATGATGACGCTGTCGGACACCTGGGTGGTGCGGATCACCGGCGTGACGCCGGAGCGGTTCAAAGCCCGGAGAATGTCCAGGTGGAAGCCCATGGAGGGCATCAGAAACTCGTGGCCGCTGAAATCCCGCACGTCGAATCGCTCCCTGCCGCCCAGGTCATATTCCGGCGGCAGGATGGCCAGCAGCGGGTCCTCCGCCAGGGGGAGCCAGTCCATGGTCATCCCGTCCTGGAGGCTGGCGAAGCCCATGTCCGCCTTGTCCTCCCGGACCCAGCGGTATACCTCCTCCACGCTGCCCATCTGGATATCCACCGTCAGCTCCGGGTGGATCCGGCGGAACTGCTGGATCACCTCCGGCAGCCAGTGCATGGCGATGCTGGAATAGGCGGCCACCCGGATGGTGTCCTCCTTGTGGGAATTGATCAGGGTAATCTCCCGGTCCAGGGCCTGGGAAGCGGACAGCACCTGGCGAACCAGGGAATAGATGCGCTCCCCCGCCGGAGTCAGCCGCACACCGGCCCGGCCCCGCAGCAGCACCGGAAAGCCGATGTCCCTCTCCAGGCTGTTCATCATGTGGGTCATGCCGGACTGGGTATAGCCCAGGGCCTCCGCCGCCCGGGTGAAGCTGCCATGTTCCACAGCCGCCGCCAACGCCTCCAGTTTCTTCGTTTCCATGTGCGCCTCCCGCCATGAAAGAATTTCATGGTCCTATTATACAACGTACATTTTCCCCAGGCAAGAGAGGAATTCTATGCATTTTGCCCAATTTTCAGGAAGCTATCCTGCACGAACCGTAAAAAATGGATGATTCCATGACATTGTGTAATGGTAAAATGAGATTTTGTCGCTTTACAAATTTTTTCTCATGGTGTATCTTAACTACAGTAATTCCTACGACATGAATTGCTTTTCCTTTCTATCCTCAAACAAAGAGAGCCGCACGAATGTGCGGCTCTCTTTGTTATGCCGGGGGCGTTACAGACCGTAGACCTCCGTGAACTTGTCCCGGAGATAGGCGGTGTAGCAGGTGGGGTCGAAGGGGCCGCAGACGGACTCGAACAGGGGCGTGGGGTCCTTCATGCAGCCGAATTTCCAGATCTTCTCCTCCAGCCAGCGGTTGATCTGCGTCAGCCGGCCGGTGGCCACGACGGCGGACACGTCGAAGTCCTTCTGCATCTGCCGCAGATACTGGGCGCCGTAGGCCGAGCCGATGGCGTAGGAGGGGAAATAGCCGATGTTGCCATTGGCCCAGTGGGAATCCTGAAGGATGCCCTCCCGGTCGTTGGGCACGTCCACGCCCAAATAGGCCTTATACAGGCGGTTCCACTGGGCGGGCAGGTCGTGGGCCGTCAGCTCCCCGGCGAACATCCGCCGCTCCAGCTCATAGCGCACCATAATATGCAGGCAGTAGGTCAGCTCGTCGGCCTCGGTGCGGATCAGGGAGGGCTGGGCCTTGTTGATCATGCGGTAAAAATCCTCCGGGCTGACGTCGTCCAGCCGGGGGGCGAAGTGCTCCCGGAGCCAGGGGTAGATGACCCCGCAGAAGGCCCGGCTGCGGCCGATGATGTTCTCATAGAACCGGGACTGGCTTTCGTGGATGGCCATGGACACGCCGCCTCCCAGGCAGGTCCGGGACAGCTTCCGGCCCACGTGCAGCTCATACAGGGCGTGGCCGCCCTCGTGGACCACGGAGTACAGGGACGAGGCCACTAAGTCCGCGTGATAGTTGGTGGTGATGCGCACGTCGTCCCGGGAGAAGTTGATGGTGAAGGGGTGCTCCGTCTCCCCCACGATGCAGTGGTCGCGGTCGATGTCCATGACGTCCATGACGAAGTCCGTGAACTCCCGCTGGATGACCACGGGAAAGTCCCGGTGCAGGGGGGCGTCGTCCACCCGGTCGGCGTGGGCCTGGACCTGCTCGATCAGGGGCACCAGATCCCGGCGCAGGGCGGCGAAGAACCGGTCGCAGGTGTCCCGGGTCAAGCCCCGCTCAAACTGGTCCAGTTGGGCATCGTAGGGGTCCTTCTCCGGCTGACGGTAGCCCGCCAGACGGCGGCTGCTGTCGAAAATCTGCTGGAGATACGGCTCAAACAGGGCATAGTCGCTGCGCTCCTTGGCCTCGTGCCACACGGCGTCGGCCTTGGACACCAGCTGCTGATAGGCCACAAATTCCTCCTGGGGAATGCGGTGGGTCTGTTCATAGTCCCGCCAAAGCTCCGATACCTTCCGGGCGGTGACGGGGTCCAGCCGGTCCCGGGCCTGCACCAGGGTCTGGAGCATCTCCACCGTCTCCGGGGCGGTGGTCAGAATGTAGCTCATGCGGGACAGCTCCCCCAGGGTGTCGGCCCGGACGTCCGCCGAGCCCTTGGGGGCAACGGTGGCTCCGTCGTAATACAGCACGCCGGAGGCGTGGTTATAGGCAAAGGCCTGCTTTTCATAGGCGGCCAGCCTTTCCAGTGCCTGAGATACGGTCATACGTCATTCCTCCTATAAATAATTGGTTATTCATCTGCCAGCCAATCCGGGAAGCTGCCTTTTAAGAAGTGCCGGTACTCCGGATGGTCCGCAGCGTTTTTGTATTCTTCCCGTATGGTTCTTTGATTCCATTGCCGCACGCTTTCCGGCATTTCCTCATATCTCATAATGGTAATGAGTCCATCCTTTTCCGCCTGTAAAATAGCCTCGTAGGCATCGGAAACAAACTCCACAGATTCGATGTCTACAGGAATACTGCTTACAGCCGCATCCGGAATCCGCACATCGAAATCCGCTTCCTCAATGCTGCCTGCGCAATAGATGTATCCGGATACACCTTGATAGGTCTTTCTCAGCGCATCCGGATAGTATTCCTCCAGCCGCTGAATGCCGTTCTTCTCAAATCCGTATGGTCCCCATTTTTCCCATCTGCCGTAATAGGAGAAGCCGGTTTCCTTGCAATACCGCTCAATCGCATTGCTCAAATAGACCAGGACATTTTCTCTTTTCTTTGAGAAGTAGACCAAAGGGACTCCGTGATTGGAAGTCCTGGGCTCCAGCTGCTTGATCGTGCCTATTGGCGATGCGTGATAATACATATGCACCTCGCATTTTCCGGTTTATCAGGCCGAAGCCTTCCTTACATTTCCTTGATATACATCCCTTCCACCGCCCCTAGGACAGGCCGCATTTTTCCGCTTGCCGCAAATCCGTGCGCTTCACATCATCCAGCACCCTTTTCATCGGAAGTCCCGCAAAAACTGCTTCACTAAGCTGATTTTGAGTATACCACACGCCGCCCCCGATGGCAAGCGGTCAGTGCCTCCTCACCGGGTGGTGAAAGATTTTTCGAAGCCGGGGCATACTAAGGCCGGAGGTGAGAGAGATGAAGCGAAAGGACCGCGGCTTCCCCTACGACGCCGCGCCGGACGTGCATCAGTTCCGGGGCGTGCCCCAGAATTGCTTTGACCTGGTGAACCAGTACGGCACCTATAATATCCAGCCCACCACCGACACGGAGAACCTGTTTCCCCTGATCGGTCCGGAAATGCCGGAGCGTTGGCGGCATATGAGCCTAGGCAAGGACGACCTGGAGCATCTGGGATAGCCCACCGCAGGGAGCGGCGGGCGGGATAAAAGGCAGGCGGGGCGCGGCCCCGGGCATCGCACACGCCCCGCCTGCCCTTGAAAAAGCATTGACACCGGCGGCAGAACCCTTATAATGGTAGTATCACCACTGAGGAGGCCGCTATGGACAACAAGAAAAAAACCGACAGCATCATGCGCTATGTGGTGTATCTGCTGTGCGGCGTGCTGCTGGCGGGGTATTCCCTGCTGAAATGGAACGCTATGAGCGAGATGAAGTATCTCTATCTGGCCATCGGCGTGATCTGGGTCATTTACGGCGGCGTCCGGGCCCTGGTGCTGGCCCGGCGGCAGAAGCAGGACCGGGAATAAGCAATGGGCGTACCGCTTGCGGTACGCCCTCAGTCTGCATTTATCCCCCCAGCAGCCACAGCACCACGCCGTATACCACGCTGGCTGCGGTGCCGAATACGATCACAGGCCCGGCGATCAGGAACATTTTGGCGGCCATGCCGGTGATCAGGCCCTCGGCCCGGAAGTCCATGGCCGGGGACACCACGGCGTTGGCAAAGCCCGTGATGGGCACCAGGGTCCCGGCTCCGCCGAACCGGGCCAGCTTGTTATACAGGTTCAGCCCCGTGAACAGGGCCGACAGAAACACCAGACTGATGGAGGTGACGGAGGCGGCGTCCTCCCGGGGCAGCAGCATCAGCCAGCCGGTCTGGATCAGCTGGCCCACCACGCAGATAGCCCCGCCGATGCCGAAGGCCAGGGCCATGTCCTTCAGCAGGGGAGACTTCTTCTGCATGCCCTTGACATAGGCCTGGTATTCCTGGGGTGACATATCCATGATTGCAGCACATCCTTTCGCCTATAGTCTGCCCGGCGGCGGGGCTTTTATCCCCGGCGGCGGCGCGAAACCGCCGCTTGACAAGGGGGGCGCAAGTTGCTATGCTGGTGGGGACAGCTTTCCATTTGCCGAAAGGAAGAGGTTCTTATGAAGAAAAAGACAAAACAGGCGGGTCCTGCCGCCTGGCTGCGGGAAAACAAGTGGACCTGCGCGGTGCTGGCGGCGGCCCTGGTGCTGCTGATCGTGGGGCGGCTGCTGGCAGCCCCGGCCCGGGTGGAAGCCGGCCAGCCGGAGGAGCGGGCGGACTATGAATCCGCCGTGGTGGAGCAGGTCCTGTCGGACTCCACGGAGAAGGACCCAGCCGCCGACAACGGGTACCGGGGAGAGCAGCTGCTGCTGGTCACCGTGAAGTCCGGGGACTATCAGGGCCAGCAGATGCAGGTATATAACTATGTGGGTCCCCTGTACGGCGGGCCCCTCCACGCCGGGGACCGGGCCACCATCCTGATCTCCAGCTATTCCGACGGCACCGTCAACGCCACGGTGTATGAATTCGACCGGCTGATCCCCCTGGCCATCGTGGCGGCGCTGTTCATCGCGGCGGCGGTGATCGTAGGCGGCCGCACCGGGGCCAAGTCGCTGGTGGCTCTGGCGGTGACGCTGGTGTGCCTGTTCGGCGTGCTGCTGCCGGCGCTGATGAAGGGGGCCAATACCCTGCTGATGACCTTTATCGTGTGCGCCTATGTGGCGGTGGTGAGCCTGACCATTGTGGGCGGCGTGCAGAAAAAGAGCGTGTGCGCCATGCTGGGCGCCGTGGCGGGCACGGCCCTGGCCCTGCTGTTCGGCCTGCTGGCCCAGGCCCTGACCCGGGTGGACGGCCTGCGCATCGAGGACGTGGAGCCTTTGCTGCAGCTGCGCCAGACCGGCACACCCATCGGCCTGCGAGGCCTGCTGGTAGGCGGCATCATCATCAGCGCCCTGGGGGCGGTGATGGACGTGACCATGGGCATCGCCTCCTCCCTGGCGGAGGTCCACGCCGCCAATCCCCAGCTGTCCCGGCGGGAGCTGTTCCGCTCCGGTATGAACATCGGCCGGGACATGGTGGGCACCATGACCAACACCCTGATCCTGGCGTTTTTGGGCAGTGGGTTCACACTGATCCTGTACCTGTACTCCCTGGGGCTGTCCTTCCGCCAGCTGATGAGCTCGGCGTATGTGTCCATGGAGGTGGTCAGCGGCATAGCCAGCAGCGTGGGCGTGATTCTGTCCATCCCGCTGACGGCCCTGATTACCGCCGCAGTCTTTACAAGAGAAAAGCAGCAAAGCTGAATATACGAAGGGCGCAGCCAGGCGGCTGCGCCCTTCGTATATTCATGCACATTTATAAGGATGATTAATGACAGACAGAAGGAAAAATCAAGAGATATTCGGATTGTTTTTTACGCTAAAGGGTTATATAATGGTGAGAAATTTTCCGGAAAATTTTGAGGACGCCGTGAGTATCCGGCATTTTTTCGGGTTGCGCAGCCGACCGCGTCCAGGTGGAGCCGGGAGACATACGCTTTGCCAGACGGGCTCGGCCTGCGTGAATTATTATCCAGGAGGAAAGATATGAGAGAAAACACATCCGTACACCGGCTTCTCCGGCGGGCGCTGTCCCTGTGCCTGGCGGTGGTGCTGACGGTGTCGCTGTGCGTCCCGGCGCTGGCCGCCAACGGCGACCAGGAGAACGGCAGCGTGGTGGGCGTTGCCCCCGACGCCCAGATCTTCTCCATGCAGGTGTTCGGCTGCATCTGACCTACACCGCCCAGGATTCCTCCGGCTTCCTGATCGGCGAGGACGATGTAGCAGCCGAAATCCACACCCAGGAGATCTCTCTGGATTCCTTCGACGAAAACGGGCAGCTGCGGATGAGCCTCCCCTTCGCCTATAAGGACGCCGTGTATGTGGACGACGAGACCGGCGACATCTATGATTACAGCGCCCGGTGCCAGATCGTCCGGGTCCGGGCCTATGACGCCGCGGGACATGTCACCACCTGCAACGCCCTGCTGTACGACACGGTGTATGGCCAGAAGATGTATGAGGAAAGCGGATTCAAGGATGCCCGGTATTCCGGCGGAACCATCCGGGGCGATATCCTGGCCCTGGATCCCCTGTGGAACCAGGAGGTTGCAAAGCTCACCGACACCCGCTTCTTCATCACCGACGACATGCTGGATGAAAACAGCAATCTCCACGTCCGGGCCACCCTGGACCGGGATGCCAACCTGGTGGTGTTCAACGACAACGTGTATGCGCCCCAGGAGGGCAGCCGCCAGGTGGAGTTCACCGACGAGGCCACCGGCGCCGCCACCACCGTGGCCTTCACCGTGGTGAAGGATACCGCGGTCCCCGAGGCCCCGGTGATCGCCCAGGGCGGCGACGGAAAGGTGACCCTGACCGCCGCCGAGGAGGACGTGACCCTGTACTACAGCTATGACGGCACGGAGTGGGTGCTGTATACCGGCCCCTTCGCCCCCACCGCCACGCCGGTGTATGCCAAGGCCGTGGACCGGGCGGGCAACGAAAGCGCCGTCAGCCGGCTGGCGGTGCAAGTGACCGCCTCCCAGCCGGTGCAGACCGGCGACGCCGCCCCCGTGGCGGTGTACACCGCCCTGCTACTGACGGCGGCGGCTGCCCTGGCGGCGGCCCCGGTGCTGCGGCGCAGACGGGTGAAATAAGCCCATACGCTTCCTTCCTATAACGGGAAATCCCCCGGCTCCGGCCGGGGGATTTCCCGCAAGACTGCCCCAAAAGGGCCCTGCCCTTTTGGGGCAGTCAAAAGCGT
>OHCQ01000175.1_pt1 | contig 28571 bp, 20 predicted proteins | sample 1566791 | NCBI WGS metagenome assembly OHCQ01 (sample SAMEA3879541, study PRJEB24766) | human gut metagenome | biome: human-associated habitat; feature: feces | place: USA | collected 1985/1987
GTCCTCCATCATGGACAGGCTCAAGTCTGCAAAGGCTGAAAAGCAGAAGGAATGCCACTCCGCAGAGTGTGCGCTCACCCCAAAAGCACAAAGGAGAGATTGAGCTGTGAGCAGAAGTCAGAAATGGCGGCAGGAGTGGTCGTTCTTCATCGGGGACAGCGGACGCCGGAAGTATAATCGCTTCTGCGTCCGGTGCGTCCATAGCCGCAAGCAGAGCTTCCGTGCGGATCTCATCGCCTGTCCGCACTTCTCCCGCAAGGCATCGAGGTGTAGACAGTTAGGGGGCGAAAAAGCCTGTGATTGCAAGCCTCAGAGCGGCGCAAACTGACCAACCTAAGGATTGTATTCCCTGCGCGGTTTCTTCTTTAGCGCGGAAATAAGTGTCGATTTCGGCACTTGTTTGAATGCCCGGAAAACGAACCAAGAGCCTCTGTCGATGCCCGTTTTGGGTGTCGGCAGAGGCTCTTTTTTTGTATCTTGTATGCAAATCTGCGCGATATTCGTCCGTTAATCCATAGTGTCACTGTTAGCGTTTCTGTATTACTATGCCTCTAATCCATATAATTATCATGAGCGTTATAGAAAAGGTGTAGGTACGCGCTATGATTGACAAGCGAATAGGAAAACGAGTAAAGCAATGCAGAGAACGGCTCGGTCTTTCGCAGGAAGAGTTTGCGGAAAAGACAGGGCTGACAGCAAATTATATTTCCACGGTTGAACGCGGTATGTCATTCCCTCGCTGCGAGAAGTTGATTATCCTTCTCAACGGACTTGAGGTTTCGGCTGACGCGATTTTTTGTGACGTTCTGGATCACTCGACGAGCTACAAGGCGTCTGAACTTTCCGAGAAACTTGACTCGTTGCCTCCACAAGCACAGAAACGTATCTTGCAGATGGTTGAGCTGATGATTCAGCAGGAGACCTCGGGTAATGGCTAAGGTCGCCAAGGACTGCGTGTTTTTTCACGCAGTCTTATTTTTTTGCCATTTTTCGACCGATTTCTGCATATCTCCATGCTATACTATGTATTAGAGACATAGAGACAATCTTTAATACACAGAAGGAGATGGAGAACAACCATGAAAACTTGCGCCTTTACCGGACATCGCCCGCAGCACCTCCCGTTCGGAATGAACGAGAATGACGAACGCTGTGTCAAGCTCAAGGAGGAACTGAAAGAACAAATTATCAATCTCATCGAGACAGAAAATGTCACGCACTTTATAACCGGCATGGCTCTCGGTGTTGATCTTTACGCGGCTGAGATCGTGCTTGATTTGAAGGCTCGTTATCCCAGCATTACACTTGAGAGTGCTATTCCCTGCGAAACTCAGGCGGTTAAGTGGTCTATGGCACAGCGAGAACGCTATTATGACATTGCTGCGCAGTGCGATAAGGAAACCATGCTCCAAAGTCACTATTCGCCCGACTGCATGGACAAGCGCAACCGCTATATGGTCGATCACGCCGACTTCATTATCGCGGTATGGGATGGCAGACCTAGCGGGACGGGAAAGACCGTGACCTATGCGCGTGACAGAAACGGGAAGTCTATCATTGTAATTGACCCGGTGACGCTTGCGATTGAGCGGCTGTAAAACACCCAAAAATCAGGCGTTTCGATCAAAGCCGGTGGGAATCGTGAAAGTCTTTTCGCTTTCGAGAAATCTCTTTGCTGTCAGGTGATTATCTGGATGATGAACCTCTTTCGTTGTTCCGTGTGACTTTGCACGGTATAGTGAGAAGTCAGTCGGTTCTGAAAAGTCAAATAGCGTTTGCTATGAACAGGGCAGCGACTCAGGGAATTAAAATCGCAGGAAACAGGAAAACTCATTTGGAGATTAACCATCATACCACTCATCCCACGCTTCATCCTCGTCCTCATACCAATCTTGGTTATCTTCCCAGAGGTCTTCGGGATTGTCATAGTCATCCCGGAGGCTTCCGGAATTGCTGCCTCCATTGCCGTAATTGAAGGTCTGCCCATTATTACCGCCTGACGGATAGTATTGCGAGAAGGATTTCAGCATATACTCGCTGTCGTTTTTCCACTGAGCGCACATACCGGCAGCGATCATTTCACCATTTTCATCATACCAGTAAACATTGAAATACTTCTGGTTCTGCTCCAACTTTTCAAAGTTTTTGCAGTTCAGTCTCTTATCCGGTTCACCGAGCGAAGTGTATTTTAAGCAGCTCACCGGCATTCCTTCTACGGGCAGTTTTCCAGAATATTGGTCTTTCCGGCTTTGCTCCTGCTTCGCGGCATTCTCGGCTGCAATTTGTTGACGCTCGGCTTCCTCGGCAGCATCTTTCTCCGCCTTATAGCCCTTGACACGGGTTTCCAGCGCGTCAACATCCTGCTGCCAGCTCGTATCATATTGCAGCGTGATGTTTGAAAGTTCATCCTGTCCACCTGCGTAGTCCGTTCTATCTTTGTACATATCGGCGTATTTGCAGTAGACGGACAACGATGCGGCGTCCCGATAGCCGGAAAGCGAAGAGAAGTCCTGCTCGGCAGAAGTGTAATTGCCGCTTGACAACTCTTGAAGGGCGGCTTCATAAGCTGCTGTTCTCTGCTTATTGCGGCTTGAGACGGAAATAGAGATACCAGCAATCACGGCTACTGCCAGAACTGCCGCGATGAGCTTTCCCAGCGGGAACGGCTTCTTTGGCGGCACAGGTTTCTCTTCATCTTTTTCTGAAACAACTGGTTCGATGACTTGGGGTTCTGCTTTCGACTCTTCCGTCTTTGTTTCTGGCGCGGAAATCACGGAGATTTCTACACTTTCAGTCTTTTTCTTGGGCTGCTCCACGCGCTTTTGTGACTCCGGCGCGGCAACTTCCGTAGTCGGCGTGACTGCCGGAGCATCTATCGTGCGGATGACGGTCTTTGTCTGCTCCGGAGGCCAAGGCGCGACCATGCGCGTACAGTCCATAACGGCTTTGACCTGCCCATGCCGCGGCACATCGTCTTTCCCAAACGGAAGCTCGACCCAATCTCCGACTTTCAGCGGCAAGCCGCCGGTCAGATACGCATACGGGCGGCGTGTTCCCTGCACCTGAACAGAGCAATAGTGATACACTGTGCCATCGTCAGGTTTTGTGTCTGCAATGGGCTTTGCGGTCGCATGAGAACGCGGCTTTGTTGATCCGGAAGGCAGTGTTGTGGTGAACACTCGTCTGAACCGCTTCTCCCAGTTTTCTTCAAGGTAGGGATTCTTCAGCGCAAGTTCAAGGCAATGCTGTCCCAATTTCTCTTGCCCGCAGTCACGACAGGCATTCAGAACATCATACTGTAATCTGCCAATGGATGCACTCTCGAAAAGCTGCGACGCGAACCGCTCATCATCCAGTGCGGTCAAAAGCAGCAGCACTTGATCATGGCTCGGAGAATCCAGCCAATCCCAGTCCGGGAGCAGTTTCTCAGCAGTTTCGGCGTCGGTTTTCAGAGACGGTTCTGCGATGTCCAGAAGCCGCCGCCACATCTCCATCCCTTTTTCCAGGTCGTCTGCAAACACATCATCCAGAACACGTTCCCACGACAATTCATCGAAATCCTCGGCGGTTTCATGCGGGACTTCCTCTGGGTATTCGACCAAGAGGATTTCACGGCAAATATCTCGTAATTCGGAAACTTGCCCTGCGCCAAAAGACGTTTTGCCCGTTCTGCGTCCGGATGCAGCAATACCTTGTTCTGCCAATGGGTGTGATAGGCTTCTTCCAGCGTATTCTGGTAGTCCTGCGCTTCACCCATTTCCTCATCCTTTTTCCCGCCAAAGTAGGCATAGGCGGAGGACAACTCGGAGAAAAGCTCAAACAAGCCGTCCGGATCGACGCGGTTATAGTAGTCTTCCGCCGGGCGCGTCGAGAGCAGTTCCGTCCAGAACGTGCCGCAGTCCGTTTCGGAAAGGGCGGCTTCTTCTCGGAACAGAACGCCGCGTTTTGCATCACGCATGATCTCTTCTGCGTTTTCGCCCAGATTCAGGTCGGTGGTTGTAGTCAGAAAAGTCCGCAGTTCCTCCGCCTTTTTCTCGTCAGGCAAAGCTCTCGCGTTCTGGATTCCGGAGGAAATGTTGTGCAGCAGCACTTTTCCGAGAAGCTGAGAAAGCACGGGGTTCTTGGGCGCAAGCTGACCCAGCGCCTTTTTCAGATCGTTCCACGTTTCGGGTAGATCGACGTGGTAGACGAAGGAAAGCGTCAGCGTGATCTGTGCCGTATTCTGTGACTTTTTTGCCGGTGTCCTTTGCAGACTCCCAAAGTCTCCGCACCAGCCGCATTCCCAAGATGACCCGCGTATCATAACCGGACTTCCGCACCACGGACAGTTCATATTGCGCTCACCTCTTTTTATCGGAATTACTCAACGCCCAATGCCTTATATACCGCGTCTTCCGCACTCTGATAGAAAATCAGGTTGAAGCAACCGATTAGATCGGGGGGAACGGTTCCCAGATCAGCCGCCGATGTAATAGGCAGCAGCACCTTCTTTGCACCGCTATCAAGGCAGACCTGAAGGGCGTTTGCAAGCTCGTCCGCCTTGAGCATCGTTCCGGCAATGCTGATTTCACCCAGCACCGCCAGACTGCTGAGAGTCGGCTTTCCGAGTGCAATCGAGCAGAGCGCGATCAGCGTGGGAAGCGCAAGTTTCTCGGTCATGCCGATGCCCTGCAAATCCTGATAGTTGATGATATAGTCCTTTGTTGTCGTGCTGATCGCGCCGCTGATGCGGTTGCCGTTCGCTTTCAGATAGTTGAATGCGGTATTTGCCGCTTCCTTGCACTTTCCGTTAGAGTTCAGTCCCGTCCGCTCAAACTTGCCGTTGCCGGGAAGCATCTGCGATTCCAGACGGAAGACGCCGATCATGCCGCTCTTTCCCTGAGAAACCGTATAGACCTGACCGGGATTGCACATTCCTTCGGGGATCAGTTTTCCGCCGCCCTGTTCCGGGACAGAGACAAAATGTTCCTCAAAGGTATCATTGTCAATGTACGAGAAATTGACATCGTAGAACTCCATGCCGCCCAGCTTTTTGAGCTGTTCCTTGACGCGGCGGCGCATTTCAAGCGCAAACTTGAGGATCTCCTCAAGCTGTTCCTTCGTGAACTCCCCGTCCGGATAAAGCAGCTTGATCATGCCGCCAACCATCTTGCGAACGGCAATGGTGTCACGCTGATTGAGGTTCTTGCCAAGGCGGAAATACTTGTCCAGTGCATCGCCGTACTGCTCCTTGCGAAGCTCACGGATAAACTCTGCCAGATAGTCGGTGATGAAGCCATAGTCGTTGGTGAAATGCTCCGGGCGGAACTTCGGTATCTCCCAACCGGGAATATAGCAGTGCATACGGTCAAGGAACGCCGTGTCCGTTCCCATTTCGGGAGGGAATGGGTCAAAGAGGCTGGATGTTTTCAGCAGCACATCCACGCTCTGATTGATATTGCCGACGAAAACCATAGAAGCGGTCGCGGCTTTTTCCTCCTTGCCGCGGGCAAAGGAGCCGGACGCCATATAGTCCTTCATGATCTGGATGCCGTCTTTGTCCTTGAAATTGATACCGGCAACCTCGTCAAACGCCACGCAGTCCCACAAGCCGACCAAGCCCACGGTTTTTCTGCCCATGTTGTAAAACAAATTGGCAACGGTAGTCTGACCGCCGGAAACAAGGATGCTGTTCGGGGAGATTTCTTTGTAGATATGGGATTTGCCGGTGCTTCGCGGACCTAACTCACAGAGGTTGAAGTTGTTCTCGACAAGCGGCAGCATACGGGCAAGCAGCAGCCGGCGTTCGCGGTCATTCAGCTTATCCGGCTCATAACCGCAGGAGCGCAGCATGATCTCAAGCCACTCTTCTTCGGTGAAGTTCTTTCTGCCTTCCTTCAATTCCTCAATGTCCACATGGGGCATCTGGATTGGCGTCAGCTTGCGGATGTGGATAGGAGAGGCATTTTTCTCTTCTTCCAGAAACTCATATTCGAGCTGCACAATGCACCAGATACCGCCGCAGAGCAGCCTGTCAAACTTTGCGGGATAGTCCTCTGAAATGGGAATATTCTTGATACCAAGGTTGGAGAACTCCGCCTCATAGGTATCTTTTTTCATATTCAGATTGACGGTGATCTTGTCAATGACCGTGTGCATCCCGCGCTGACGCAGCATGGAGAGGATCTTCTGCGCCTCGTCCGGACGGACATAGTTGTCCGCCAAGATGCGCTTGACATTCTCCACGCCGGTCTCGATGACCTCCGGATCATCCGAGCTGCAATACTGACCAAGTAAAAACTCAAGGACATAGACCGGCACATTTGCGCCTTCCTTGATCTTCTTCGTCAGGTCTTTGCGGACGATTTTTCCGTCAAAGAACTGCCGCAGTTTTTGGTCGATCACTGCGTTCTTATCATCGGTCTCTCCGTGTTTTATCTTTTCATCCATCATTATAACTATTGCTTTTGCGCAGCAAAAGCCTCCTTTCTTGCTTGTTGAACCCCTCCACCGCTCCGCAGTCCCCCTCCCCTTTCAGAGTGACCCCTCCACCGCTCCGCGGTCCCCCTCCCCTTTCAGAGTGACCCCTCCACCGCTCTGCGGTCCCCCTCCCCTTTCAGGGGAGGCTGAGGCGGGGTGTGTCTTCCATGGGTGGCTGGGGCGGGGCGCATATTAGGCTCCCCTGAAAGGGGAGCTGTCACCGCAGGTGACTGAGGGGTTTACACCAGCGGATTCCGCTTGAAATCCCATGAGGTTTCATAGGAATCCCAATCATCTTTAGATAGTGTAATATTTTGCTTTACAAAACTATCGACTATGGTTTCGTCTGATGAAAGCAACAGAGGAATGCTTCCTATTGTTCCCGGCTGATTGTTTAATGTCGGCTGAATACTTAATAACTCTTGCGAAACGCATGAGTTCAACAAACCTTGTATGTACATAAGGTGTTTGTTGGCAAACAAACACGAACCACCATTATCAAATAAAAAACCAAATGTGAAGAAGCGGAAGCTACTGTTACCAGATGTGACAGTTGACCATGTTATGCCTTGTTCAAAGTAACGGTCTTTGTTTCTTAAATTAGAGCCCCTGAATTGGCGCAATTTATTCCCGTTTTCTTCCCAATTCAGAACGTATTCATTATTGCCATACCAGCGACGATAATTTCCGCCTTTGTTGTATGGGAACCATTTCAAACGCAGAAAATCCTCGGCACAACAAGGATTGCCTTTAGGCAGAAAGCGTTTCACTTCGGAGATTTCGTGCCAGAATCGTAAAAAGATGTTGTTGTCGCCCGTATCAATTCCTTTACACGGCTTTGCATAATCGTAGATGGAACTGTTCTTATAACACTCCAAAACCGCATTGCTCACCCAATACGCCACCGGAGAGCCGGGGATTTTGGAGAAGTTGGACTGGTCTGCTTCATAGAAGTACCCACAATTTTTATTTGCAAGAGCTTCCAAGACCTTCTGTTTCTGAACCTCCATACCGCCCTTGAAATCGGACAGTTTGAAGTAAAGTCCATTCTCCGTTGCTTTTCCGTTTTTCAGGACAAAGGAGCAGATCGGCACAGTCGCTTCTTCAAAGGCGGAATACTCCATCTGAACAAGCGTAGCGATGCTCTTGTTCCGGATGATAAACTCACGCAGCTTTTCATAGGTCTTAATGAACATCCAAACAAACGGTGTCATATAGCCGCAGTAGCCGTCCTGCTTGCAGAACATCAGATTGCGATAGGTAAAGACACTGAACAGATCACCGGAATAGTCCTTGTAGTTCTCTGTCACAAAAGTCTTCAATCTGCCTTCGATTTTGTTCAGATACGGCGGATTGGTGCAGACAACCGGATATTTTGCCGCCAGCACCTTTGCCTGACACGCCAGCACCTTGAGCATGGGACGAGTGTTCTGCAACCAGTCAGTACCCTCCATCGAGAGCTGCTCCTGTCCGTCGCAGCCGTCAAGGTATGCCATATAACCGTCGTAGTCCTTCGACTCGGCGGTGATGATAGAACCCAGTTCCTTTGCATCGCGGAAGGTGTCCACAAGATACCGGCTGATCGCGTTCATCTCTGCATCCGTTGTCAGCCCGTCCCGGACAGCCGCACCCATGCCGTTGCTTTCTTTGATGGCAAGCACATTCGGCTTGATACCACGGCTCAGAAAACGCCGGTCATAGCTTCTCGCCTTCATCATAACGGCAAAGTAGGCAAGCTGAGAGGCGCGGTCATCAATATCCAGTCCAAAGAGGTTATTCTGGACAATCATCGCTGCTGCATCACGCTCGGTATAGCCGCTTTCCTTGTAAATCTCCATCAGGACATCAAAGGCGTACACCAGAATATGACCGCTGCCCATGCAGGGATCGAGGAACTTGACGTCTTCCGGCTTCACAAACTCGTCGATGCGCTTGATTTCACCGTTTTTCGGCGTGACAAAGAACTCCAACTTCTCCGCCAGCTTGCTTTCCGGGTGACGCTCGATCCAGTAGCGTCCGAGAGAGTTGTCCACCATGTAGCGGACAACCCAGTCCGTTGTGAAAAGCTGGGTTGCTGCGGGAATGTCATCCTTTTTGACCGTTCCCTTGTAGATGTTGATGACTTCGTTTTTTCTCTCGTCATTGTAATACTGATACAGCCAGCCGATGATCTGCACCTGATCCGTCCAGTCCTCTTCGTGAATATCCGCGACCATGTGACCGAGAACGCTGTCCTGTTTCAGAATGTTGTTCGGCAGCAGAAGCTCGGTATAGCCGCCCATTTTCTCGAACATCCGGGGAAGAGGATCGTTCAGGGCGTTGCACTGCGTCAGCAGCAGATAGCGATAGAGACCTTCGGTGTCGTTGCTCTCGATATACTCCGCAACTTTCTCCCGGCTCAGCCCCGGAAGGTCAAGGTGCAGGACATCACTCAAAATCTCCGGTTTGAACGCGCCGGTGCTGTCGGAAAAGACGCGAATATGGGAGGGCAGATAGTTGTTGACCTCCATAAAGCGCAGGGCGATAAAGCGGTTGAACCAAGTGTAGGCAACCTCTTCCATGACCTGCTTATAGCCCTTTTCCTGGATTTGCTTGATGAGTTCCTGCCGCTGGGACTTTTCCTCCGCCGTCAGCAGCCGCCCATTCAGGGTGTCCGCAGAAGCGTCACCGAAGCCGGACTCGTCAATTCCATATTGATAGGCACGCTGTGAAACCTGAGCAATCAGCTCTTTCCGCGCCCAGATCGCAAACTTCTGAATTGCGTTCTTGTTCATTTTTATTTAATTCACAGCTTTCGCACAGCAAAAGCTTCCTTTCTTATTTTTCGCTTCACAGGTCAAAGCCGAAATCGTCCGCGAAAGCAATGTCGATGTGGAACTCAATCTCTTCCACGTCAATCTCGTTTGCGATCACCAGACGGTAGACTTTCTTCTTATCATACGTTCCTGCTTTCAGGTTGAAGCGGACACGGAACACACGATCTGCCGCATTGTCGCTGGTCTTGTCCGCGATGACTGTCTGCCGGTCACTGATCACCACGCCCTCATCATCCGTCATGTAGATGGAATAGGTGCAGGGCTGGATCTTATCGCCCACGGGCTGACGCTGGTGGAACTCCAACGAGAAGATCAGGTTGGAAATCTTGCGGCTTTCGCTCAACAGCTTCAATTCTGCGTTGGAAACCTCCACATACTTCTTACTCGTGGAGCGCAGATTCTTGAAGCTGATAACAGGCACAACAAGCTCCTGCAAGCCGATACCGCCGTGGACATAGTTCTCACCGCCGCCCTGAACCTTCATGCGGATAGTGTCCTGCGGGGCATAGCCCTTGACAGGAGTTCCATCCAGCTCCCGTTCCAGATTGACGGGAAGCAGGAAATCAGCAGTTGTGTCAGGAGCAGCCAGCGCATAACGCCGTCCAAGCTCATACACGTTGCCAGAGAAGGCTTTCCGGTCAATCTTGTCGCTCTCATTCAGAGGCTTATAGGTATAGAGGAAGCCGTGATCCGCCGTGATGAAAATATTTGTTCCGCTCAGTTCGTTCACAATAATACGCAGGATACCGGAAAGCTCCTGAATTGCCGTCTCGCAGGCGTCAAAGACTTTGGACTCCGTAGGGGCTTTGTCTCCGATGGCGTCGATGGAATTGTGATAGATGTAGATCACATCTTTTCCGGCAACCAGCTCCCGCCGTTCATCCTTCTTCATGTTCAGAAGGTCATTGTATTGAATGGCAACGCTGGCTTTCGGTGCCGCGTTCAGGATCGCGTTTCGCTCCACGGTGGAACGGGTGGGATTCCCGTCAACAAGAACATCCATACTGTCATTTACGGAAATGCTCTTTCCCGGAAGCAGGGCTGCCATGCCAAACTTCGTGATGGACGGGAAGATTGCCTGCATCGACTTCAATTCGGCAGTTCCCTTTGTGGTGCGGACAATGCGCTCGGAAAGTTCGGAAGCAACCTCATAGCGAAGCGCGTCCGAAATGATCACGAATGCGCGGGTATTCTTGCTGCTTGCAGGAACAACATATATCTTATAGAAATCCCGCTGCTTCTCGATCTCCGAGACATAGCCCAGCGCAGCAAGGTCTTCTGCCGCCGCGTTCGTCCAGCAAGCGGTCAGTTCACGGAGGAACCAGTTCTGATACAGTGCCTCGACAAACTCCGTCGAGTGCTTCAAGCCGTCTTCCAGAACGTCATTTGCGTTCTTGAGAGAGTTGCCGAAGGCATAGTGGAAGTGGCGATAGTAGGCATCCATGCGGTAAAGATCACTCGTATAGAGCTTCCAGATTTTCTTCGGCTCGACGATATGGAATCCGCCGCCGTGTTCCTGATAGAAGCTCTGCATCTTTCCGATGAAGAAGAGGCAGTCAAAATAATTTGAAAACCGCTTGTACCATCCGGCTGTCCGTCTGTTTTCACAGACCTTCCTAATGAGATCGACCTTCACAACATGGTCGCTGATCTCAGCATAGAGCTGTTTCAGGATGCTCTCGTTGATGCACGGGAAGACGTCTCCCGTAATCAGCGTTTCCGGCTCAAATTTGTCAAAGCGCGTCGGGAGCTGCAATTCGTTCTCCACGGTGTGGCACAGCTCGTACAAGTCCTCGTTATCCTCGCGGGAACGCCATTCATGGACGATGCTGTAACAGTATGCTTTATTGGTCTCGGAAACAAAACGCTCCAAGCCTTTCAGGACGGAGGCGTTCATCGTCTGAGAAAGTGCGGTCAGCAGTACATGCGCTGCAAAATAGCCCAGAGGCTTGTCCTCTTCCTCGATGTAGCCGGTGTACTTCCGCGCAAGCTGCCAGAAGGCTTCGATGCTGCCAAACTTGCGGATGTTCTGCAAGACACTGTTTGTCTCCTTATCGAGACCCGCGGCAAGGACGGCGATGATGACATCCTGCGCGGAACCTTCGCTCAGACCGGCGAGAACCGCCATAATGTCGATATGGAGCTGGAGGGGCGTCTGATAGTCCCGCCCGATCCTGCGCAGCTTTTGAATACGCTCTTTGCTGTCGAAGAACTTTGCATAGAGCTTGACCGTCTTCCGCATTGCGGCAGACGGCGCGATATTCAGCTCATCCATCTGCATGGAGATAAAATCCGCGCGGAAGGTCTCACTGTAATATTCAATGTCTTGCAACCAGTTATCTTCGTCACCGCTGTATGTAATCGGGCAATAGATAAGACAGTTGCTGTCCAAGTCATCGTGAAGCAGCAGCTTCTTGACGGCAAAATTGTTTGTGCCGGTCAGTTTGATGATCTTGACGCCTTCCAAGTTCAGCTCGTCAACGTCCTTCTCAAACTCCCGATCCTCATCCTTCCAGAAGATGATCCGTCTTTGATAGAACTCCGGCAAAGGGGCGGCAAAACGTTCTCTGAGTGTAAATTGGATGGATTCCGTGGACATAGTTCAACCTCTTTCCCTGATGCCATCTATCGCGCGGTTGCATTCAGCAATAATATAATTGGGAATTGTATTATAACGCACCGGGTTAAGCTGGAACAGATAATCATTCTCTATATGGTACGTTTCGTTTATAAATTTTCTCATGATGTGATCTTCGTCAGTCGCTCCGAAAATCATTCTATATATTTGCAATTTTTCATAGTTGCTCTGTGCTGCATCATAGATAGAAACAAGATTGGTGTTATCACAGACAAAAGTACATAACTGCTGATAATCAAAATTGTCAATATCGGATGCGATCCTCATTGTAGCATCTGATATTTGGGCAGCACTCATTTCATTTTCTCCAATCATCGGAGTTTGCCTTTTGTGCAATAAGTTTGATAACAGATGCCATGCCTCAGTATGACCTTCTGTTATCTCAATGAGCCGCCGCAGATAAATAGCCTTGCTTATTTCGTTCATCGGGCTTTCGATGTTACTCTTTGCAATTTGAATGGATGATTGAATATCTTCTTTTCTGATAGAAAGTTCACTCAAAACTCCCTCATTGTTTTCAAGGAACGCCGCGGTAGGTGTCCCTTCAAAGAAGTTGGGGTGGTTGTATATGGAATCAATAACGGGTTCCAAGTCATGAGTTAAGAGAAGAACCGTTTTTCCCCTCAGACTATTGCCTCTGATGAATAGCATATCGAGGATGGCGAATTTTTTGTTCTGATCAAAAGATGAAATGGGATCATCAAGAACAAACAAATTTGCCTGATTATATAGTGCTTGATACATGAAAAGCACAAGAGCAAAGGCATTTCGTTCTCCGTAGCTTAAATGTGATTTAACTCCCGAAACGGTTGTATCATTGCCGAAACATAACCGTAGCTTATACGAATGATCCGCAGATTCTTCAATGGAAACCGTATAGGAATACCCTGCGTTTTTAAGAAATGCGTTTATCTCAACTTGGTATTTATCGATTGTTCGCCTGATTTCGTTCTTCTGACGATTTATTGCACCTTGTAATTGTCCAACAACGGTAAGAAGATTGTCGATCGCACTGTTGATAATCGTAACCTTATCAACGGTGAATTGCGTGTTCAAATGGGGGATATATGTTAAGTCGATTTTCTTGTCTTCGATTTCAGCGTTGATTCTGTCCACATCTTTTAGCGAGTCAAATCCAAGTCGCTTGAGAGACTGTAACTTTCTTAAAACGGTTTCAACATCTTGCTTTATCTGAACAAGATATGCCTTCTGCTCGGCAGACAAACCGGTAACGCTCATTGTAATACGGCGAACATTTTCGTTTGTTTCTTCTGAGAAGTAGTGACCTAACTTCTCAAACAGAGCCAAAATCTTTGAAAGATGCTCTATGGTTTTTGCGTCATATTCGGTTTTGACTTGTTCTATTTTCTCTCTTTGAGGCTCTATATCTCTGGCACAGAATGGACATTTTGAGCTTAACTGCAAAAAATCTCTTCCAGTTGCTTGCCATTTAAGCCATGATGAGTTTTTCTCGGACTGCAAATAGTCACTATATTCCTCTAATCCAGTCGGAATATTTCTGATGAGATTGCCTTTGCTCAAGCCTTTTGCAAGTGCGCCGCTTGCAGAAATGCCAGTTCGAGCATTATTGCCGAAGCAAGTGACAAATTCATTAAGATCGGAGATAAGAGTCTCAAGTTCTGGCGTATCATCAAACATGGTGCGAATAGATGAAATAAGCTCGTTAATCTCGTCGGTAAGTTCATCGTAACGTGGGGTTTTAACAAAGATTTCAAAGCTGTTTTTGACCAATTCATCCTCCATGAAAACATACTGATTGACGTATTCTTCGTTAAACACAGCGATGCGAATATCATCGGTCAGTCCCTCTACACGAGGAAGGAGAGTATCATCGGCTACCCCAATATGGGCATACGGAGTAAGCTTCTTCAAGCCATTCTCATCATGATTGGCGGCATATTCGATGGCTTTTGCAATAGTTGATTTTCCCGTCCCGTTGATCGCATACTTTATATTCAAGCGGTTTTCTGAAATAGCAACAGTTCCGTGCGCAATGTTGTTGCAATTTGTAATGCTAATATTCACGATGATACCCTCCTTAATTTTTACTTTATCTTCGCCAGCACATCGGCAAACAACTCGTAGTTGTGCTTCACGCCGTCATCAAGGTCGATTTGGATGTTTTGATCGGCAAGGTGATGGATTTTCTCTTCGTATTTCTGGATCTCAAGAGCTTGCTCCTGAATCTTTTTCTGCTGCTTGGTCAGCTTCACGCGCTCCGCAGCTCCGGCGTGGTCGATGGCGTCCGCGAGGTGGGCAAGCTGTGTGCGATAACGCTCCTGCTGTTCATGAACGTAGTCGGTGCGCATCCGGGCAAGAAGGTCGCTCTGATAGCGGTGCATATAGCAGAGAGCCTTGAAACCGTTCTTTTTTCCGCTGTCGAAGAGCCAGTAGATCGGGCGCTTCTGATAGGTTTTCAGGTGGTCGGCATAGAAGTCGTTCAGGAAGTAGCTGCGGATCACCTCGCGGGGCGTGCCCTTGCCGCCGAGCGCATCGGCAACAAACTTGAGGTTTTCTTCAAGTGTCTCACTGCCGTAGACGGTTTCGACCCACTTCACAAAACGTCCGGTAATGTCATCGTCGAAGTAGTCATCATCGCAGATGGGGATAATGTTGTCGCTGTCCGGAACGATGGTCTTGTACCGGCTTTCGTCCCATTCGCCGCCCGCGTAGGCAAGCCCGTCCACGTCCAGAGAATACCGCCCGAACATACAGCCCACAGCGTAGGAAATGAGAGAGACGATCTCGTCCCGCATGGTGCGGACATAGCTGCTGCCCTTCATGGACTCCGGCACATCGTCTTTGCTGTCAAACACGCGATGCACGGTGACATCCTTGTCCGCCACGTCCGGCGTCAATTCGTCCTGCAAGCCGTAAATGTCAATGAAAATGCGGTTAAGTTCTTCCTCATTCTTTTTAAGCTGCCGGAAGCGGTCTTCGCATTCCTGCTTCCATGCGCTGTACTTTTCTTTAATCAATCTACCCATATTGAAAGATTCTCCTTTATTCTCGCGTCAAGAAATACGCATGTTTCAAAAAAGTTTTGTTCGATGTCCTTGTTTGTCACTCTAATCACGGTCACGCCGTAGCTATTCAGAACCGCATCTCTTTCCGCATCGAGCACTCTGCCCTTTGCAGTTGAATGCTGACTCCCGTCAACCTCTATCACCAAGTGAGCTTTACTGCAATAAAAATCTGCAATAAAGCGGTCAATGCTGCGCTGCCGATAAAACTTAACCGGATAATCACGCAGAAAATCATACCAAAGGCGGCATTCCTGCCGCGTCATGTTTTTCCGCAGCACACGGCAGCATGGTTTTGATTTTGAATTATATCCCGTAAATTTTTTCAAGACTCCTCCTGTCGCAGACCCCTCAACCGTTCCCTTGCAGAGTGACCCCTCCACCGCTTCGCGGTCCCCCTCCCCTTTCAGGGGAGGCTGAGGCGGGGTGCGTCTTCCATGGGTGGCTGGGGCGGGGCGCATATTAGGCTCCCCTGAAAGGGGAGCTGTCACCGCAGGTGACTGAGGGGTTCACACCAGCGGATTCCGCTTGAAATCCCATGAAGTTTCGTAGGAATCCCAGTCGTGTTTTGATAACAAAACATTTTCTTTTGAGATTTCGTTTATTGAATTATACATTAGCTCATCAATTTTATATGGAGCTCTTGCAACAACGCCTACACCCGTACTAATTGTGGGATTCAATAATTTAATAATATTATTGAATATTTGAGTATTCATCCATGCCAATAAATAGTAAATATGTCTACACGAAAAGATCGATGGCGCTTTAAGGCTGAAAACTTCATGATTGAAAAATCTAATTGAAAAGCTTCCGCTACTTATTTCTGTCCATGTTCCACCTTTATTAAAGTAGTGCTCTTGTCCCCCAAATCCATGAGTGGGCATTGAGTTAATAGTTGTTTGACCTTGACGGTCAAACCAAATAACCAGTTCGTTGTTTCCATACCACTTTCTGAATTGACCACCTTTTGCAAGTGGAGCATATCGCAACTTGGATTTGTTGAATTCATCAACAGATGAACAATGCGTGCCAATATATTCGAAGTTGACTTCGTGCCAAAACCTTATAAACAGTTCGTCCTTTCCTGTTAGTACACCATGAGCTAATTCAAAATCGGACATCTTATTCGATTCAAATTGTTTTATCATGTTTTCACTCACCCAATACGCCACCGGCGACCCGGGGATTTTGGAGAAGTTGGACTGGTCTGCCGCATACCGATTCTCACCTGCGAGAAACATATCCTCTTTCCCTTGCTGAGAGGTCGGCTCGATCAGACGGCAATACTCGCCCTTATAGTCCGCAATGTGGCTCTTGCGAATGACAAACGATGTGGTCTGTACCACTTCGCCGCCGATCTCCTCAAACGCTCTTGCGCCGAGGTGTGCCATATTGACAATATCGACTGCCAGCAGCTTTGTACGCAGCTTCTCAAAGCTGGACAGGAACATCCAAGCGTGCTGTGTGATCATCGCCTGATAGCCGTTCTTCTTCGTCATCTGCCCGCAGCGTTCGATGAACACGGCAAACATATCCGCCTTGCTGTCCGGGAAGTTCTTCTTCACATAGTCGTTGACCTTTGCCCCGGCGTTGCTGACAGCCATATACGGCGGATTCGTCACTACCACATCGTACTTCTGCGCCATAATCTCCGCCACCTGAATCAGCGGCAGGAAGCTGTTCAGCACGCTCTCTCGGAACATACTGATGTCAGCCCGCACTTTCTCCACTCTGGCATAGAGGGAGGCAAAGCCCACCTGAGAGATATTCAGGATAGAACCGTATTCCTTTGCATCCCGCAGCTCGTTCATCAGCGTTCCAAAGTCCTTCTTGAGTTGCGGATCATTGTTGGTGAAGTAGTCAACGGAGCTGTTGTCCAGTCCGTTACTCTCGACGATAGCAAACACACGAGGCTGAATGCCACGGGAGAAGATGCGGCGGTCATACTGCCGTGCCTTCATCATGACAGCAAAATAGGCAAGCTGCGCCGCACGGTCATCAATATCTAACCCAAAGAGGTTGTTTTCAAGAATGCTCTGCGCCGCGTCGCGCTGGCTATATCCGCTTGCCTCATAAATCTGCATCAGTACATCAAAGGCATAGACAAGGATATGACCGCTGCCCATGCAGGGGTCGATGACCTTGATGTCTTTGACGTCGAGATTGGTGAACTCTGCCTGAATCTCATCAAGCTGCTTGCGTACTTCCTGCGTCTGTTCCGCTTCGGGCAGATAATACTTCCAGCCCATTTTGTCGGCAATCAGCTTTTCCGTTGCAATGCGTTCGGATTCCGCTTCGTGCCAAGTCATTTCATCCAAGCCGCGACCGTCCGCATAGATGCCCTCATTCTTGCGCTTGTCCACATAGATTCTGCCGAGGCTGTTTTCAACCATATAGCGGACGATCCAGTCCGGAGTGAAGAGCTGTGTTGCGGAAGGGATGCGCTCCTTGGTGATCTTCACATTTTTCTTGAGCAGTGCAAAGGTATCGTCTTTCAGTTCGGTGTTGTAATACTGATACAGCCAGCCGATGATCTGAACGGCATCCTGCCAGTCCTCTTCGGGAATATCCGCGACCATGTGACCGAGAACGCTGTCCTGCTTCAGAATGTTGTTCGGCAGCAGAAGCTCGGTATAGCCGCCCATTTCCTCAAACATCCGGGGAAGAGGATCGTTCAGGGCGTTGCACTGCGTCAGCAGCAGATAGCGATAGAGACCTTCGGTGTCGTTGCTCTCGATATACTCCGCAACTTTCCCCCGGTTCAGCCCCGGAAGGTCAAGGTGCAGGACATCACTCAAAATCTCCGGTTTGAATGCACCGGTGCTGTCCGAGAATACGCGAATGTGGGAGGGCAGATAGTTGTTGACCTCCATGAAGCGCAGGGCAATAAAGCGGTTGAACCAAGTGTAGGCAACCTCTTCCATGACCTGCTTATAGCCCTTTTCCTGGATTTGCTTGATGAGTTCCTGCCGCTGGGACTTTTCCTCCGCCGTCAGCAGCCGCCCATTCAGGGTGTCCGCAGAAGCGTCACCGAAGCCGGACTCGTCAATTCCATATTGATAGGCACGCTGGGAAACCTGAGTGATCAGCTCTTTCCGCGCCCAGATCGCAAACTTCTGAATTGCGTTCTTGTTCATCTTCTGATACTCCTTTAGTTGATCTGCACGCCGTCGCAGCTTTCGAGCGCCTTCATGAGCTTTTCGCGGATCGCTTCGACGTACTTATCAATATCTTCCTTGCTTTGCAGACGCTTGACCGAGCAGAGGTCGTACCGGCGCACGGTTATGATCTTCGGGGGCTTCGGTGCGGGCGTTCCGGGCTTTGCGGTCGCTGCGGGCGTGGGCTTCTGCGCTTCCTGCTGACGAGAGGCAGACATGACCTCCATGCGGCGGCAGATCGTGTCCTTATGGTTGAGGAGCTGCGTGATCATAGCGTCCAGATCGGTGAGAGAAGATGCGTTCTTTGCCGCCTCACGCTTGCCGACAAAGTAATCGTCTGCCTGACGCAGCAGAACTCCATCATCCCGTGCCTCGGTTGCAAGCTGATGAACGTCCTGCATACACTGACGGATGTTCTCGGCAACCTCTTCACGCTTCATATCCAGCAAGCCGTCATAGGCGGTCTTGACCTTCCGGACAAGCTCCGGCAGCTCTCCGATGCGGGAATAGGGCTTCTGCATGACAAGAATCGTGGACATCGTGCTGATGACATTCAACGTGTCTGCGTCCGCCGCAAAGTAGTCTCTTTCCTTGAGGATGCCGGCAAGACGCTTCCTGGCATCGTCGAACACCGTTCGCTGCGCCTTGAAGAACATCTCCACGCCTTCCATATCTTCGGCGGAATCGCGAAGATCGTCCTGCCGCTGCACCATCCGTTTGAGCAATGCAACATTGTCCTTGCGCTGGCTCAGAACGTCGTTCATCAAGTCACGGGCAGCGGTGACGGTTTCCTTTTCGGGGTAACGCTCTTTGGAGTAGAACTCGTCAAGGAGCTTCTGATAGTGGCGCTGCTTGGTCTCGAAGGTATTCAAGACGAAGCGGATCAGCCCATCCTCATCGGAGGGAATGTCCATCGCGCCAAGATAGTCCCGGAGGAAGGCGATGCTCTTGCGGATCAGCTCTTCGGAGGGGGCAATGCGCCGCACAACGATGGCTTTGTCGATCTCGGTCTTCTTGCGCAGGAAGTCCACCAAGCGGCGTTCTTCCTTGCCGACAACCGCGCCGCCATAGTTGATCTGGATCTTCTGCTGGACGATCAGACGGGCAATCAGGGCTGCAATGTCAATCTCCTTCCAACCATAGGGGATCGCCTGATACCGGCGCTGCACATCGCCCATCGAGGTACTGAGCATCTTCTGATTTTGAAGCTCAAGCCACTGACTGATCTCATTGAGGGCATCTTCGTTGTTCGCGCCCAGTCCGGTGAAGCCGACTTCTTCGTATGCGCCGTTGAGGATGGCGAGAATATCGGCGTCGCTGTCCACAAACTGATTGACCATGTTGAGCTTGGAATAGACGCTCTCAACAAGGTTCTTCATCGCCTCGTCCAGTTTGTCCTTCGCAGAGCTGCATTTCGGGTCGAGGACTTCACCGTGAACATATAACTTGCCCTCGACGATGGCTTTTTCCATCAGGCTGCGGGCATGACTTTCCAGCTTCCGCGCCTCGTCGTTGCGGTCGCGGATGATCCGCTGGATGCTATCCGGCATCTGCGACACATTCCGCTGCTTGACATACTTGCGGATCTTCATCGCCTGTTCCAGCTCATCAAAGTAGGACGTGTCCGCCGAGAGAACAACGATTGCTTCGTTGTTGACCCGCGAGTCCATGATAAGCCGTTCGTTCGGCGCACCGTAGTAGTCGCTTGCCACAGTGACGATGCGAAGCCGCATTCCGCCAGTGGACGCGCCTTTCAGCGTTCCATCAACGTATTGATCGTAGGCAAAGTCATACTTGCCGTATTTATATTTCTTTGCCGGATAGATTTCGCCGTAGACCGTCTGAGAAATGCTCTGGACGATCTGTGCGCTGTCAACCGGCGTATTCTTGATGTCGATGGCAATATCCTGTTCCTCATCTGTCAGGAAGGCGTAGGTATCGCCATTGCGGGAGATGTAGTTCTGAGACAGAAGGCGTTCCAGAGACGCTGTGATGGACGCACGGAGGGCAATCTTGTCCGTGTGAATATCGTCGATCATCAGGATGGCGATGTTCTCGATATTCGCTTTGACGTCTTCAATGTAGCGGACGAGGTAGAGCAGCTTGAGGACGTTCACGTCCTGCTGCTCCAAGCCGTCGTGCGCGTCCGCCGCATTCTGGCAGCGGTCGATGACGCGGCGGATGGCACTTTCCAAGAAGGTGTGTACCGTGTCATAGAACTGATAGAACGGCACAAGGGCGTTTTCATCCTTGTTTTCGATTTTCTGCGCCGCCTCTTGGAAGCCGGACAGCATGGAGCGTTCGCCGCCCGAAAGGTGCTTGCCGGAGTTGCCGTGCTTGCGGATCTCTGCGAGAACCTTCTGGATGACGATGAACTGATACGGAACAAAGGGGAAAGTCGCGCTGAACTCCGCCGCGCCGGTAAAGCCCTTGATGTCGAGGATAGGGTTATCAAAGGCAAACAAGCTCTTTAAGCCGGAAGCCTCTTTCTCGTACTCCATTTGCAGGAGGTGATCTGCATCCTCCGTCTTCGCCAGAACACGCTTTTTGATGACTTCATCAACAGACGAGGAAGACAGGCTCAAACAGGTATTGAAGCGTCCTTGAATCTTGGAGAAGTCGTTTCCGGTGATTTTCACGACGGAATCAATCGCTTCCTGACTCGTGACCATGACCCAGACTTTGCCCCGGCATTTGTCACCGATCTCTTCCACCAAAGATTGCAGATTCATCATCAGATCGCCATCGTCACCGATATACTGACCGACTTCATCCGCACAGAACAGGAGACGGAAGTTGCCGCCTTTGCTGTCCACATACTCCTTGATTTCAGAGACAAGCTGCTTGATGCTCATGTCGGCGTTTTCTTCGCCGTTGAACCAGTTTCGGGCTGCTGTCTCGCTCATGCCGAGAACAGACTGCAAAACCTCAACCACATCGTCCTCGAAGAAGGCGGCGGAATCGCGGGCTTTGACCCATTCTTCCCCATTGACTTCCTTGAATGCGGCGCGGAAGGCGTCCGTCTTGCCCTGCTTGTCAATGAAGCGTTCCAGCTTCGCCACCTTGAGGTCTTCGCCATAGAAGCCGCAGTGATTGTAGAATACCTTCGCAAAGACGCGCAGCACGGCGGTCTTGTCCTTGTTGATCGGTCCTTCGATGTCGATGTTGAACAGGATGGACTCCGTGGGAATGCGGACACATTTCTGCACCGTCGCATACATCATCGGATCATCGAACTTGTCCGCAAAGTACTCAAAGGCGTGTTTGCCGTCCACCTCTTTGTCGGAGAGAAGGTAGGAGAGCATTTTCAGGAAGTGAGATTTACCGCTTCCAAAGAAGCCGGAAATCCAGACGCCAATCTTGTCGGTCGGATTGTCGATGGCTTTGACGTAGTTATCAAAGAACGTGGCGAAGTGACGCCGCAGCTCTTTCGTGATAATGTACTCGCTGAGTTCTTGCTTCAAGCTCTGCTGGTCATCCTGCGACACCTTGATAACGCCGTTGATGTCACGGTCGATGTCCTTTTGGAACATACTTTGTATTTTCATGCTGCCTTCCTCCAATTACAAAAGGTTGAATGCCCGGTAGTAGTGTCCGTCCAGAAACTTTCCAAACAATCCGAGGTCTTGTCCGTTGAACGATCCCGGATAAAACATGACGATTGGGATGTCCTCAAAGAGATGCTGCATACTGTCCAGCATTTTATGAGAGCGCATAAATGGAAAGACTTTTCCCACTCCGGTCAGGAAAAGGACATCGCCGTATTCGTGCGGCTCGTACTTCATGTATTCCAGAAGTGCTTCCGGCGTTGCGATCTTTTGAAGCTGCTTGAGAAGGTATTCCTTCCCGCGCTTTTCTTCCAGCCCGTCCACGGATCTCAGAACGCGCTTGTCCTCCAAGAGCTTGAGAAAAATCTCATAGAGGTCGCATTCCTTGATGTGATATGGCGTTCCGCTCTCCGTTTTCAGCCGGGAAACGAAGTCTCTGACGATCAACTCGTCTGCCGGATCATAGCAGAACACATGAATGCCGACCTCGTTGCTCAAGCCTTCATTTTTCAGAAAACTTGGTTCGGAAATACGTTCTCTGATTTTATCTAACTCTTGCTTGATGTCGCTCATTTCAAAGCCTCCTATCTAAAGCAGTTAAAAGCTGCAAGTGCTTCGAGATCGTTATTTCTGCGAATGCCTTCTTCCAGCTCTTCACAGAGGAACAGTGGATTGAGCCGCGTCGATTTGAAGGAGTCAAGGATCTCAACCTCAACTAAAATCTTCGTCAGCACTTGCTTGATCTTATTGACCGTTGATTCACTCCATCCGGCAATGTCATCGTTCTGCTCCTGCAAGTGGGAGAAAAACACATTCAGGTCTTTCCGCGAAAACTCGAAGTCCTGACTCCGGAACTTTTCTCCGATCACGCCGACCATGAAGTCCCAGACAATGCGGTTGTAGCGCATCATGGCATAGAGGTTGATCTGCTTTGCTATCTCAGAAGGAGCCGACGATAATTCCTGCCGAAGCCGATCATCATCCAGGGCATCCAGACGCTTATAGCAGCTTCGCACCATGCGGGCAACAAGCCGCTCAGTCGGGTATTGAAACAGATTGTTCTTTTTGATTTCTTCGATAGCGTCCTCCACGGATGTCCCGTCGAGGTAATATTTCGATGCAATGCGGATTTCATAGAAGAGGAACTGTTCCGCCGTGATCGTCCCATTATAAATCAGAGATCGTTCCATTCACTTCTCCATTCGAGCCGGTCTCCCAAGCTCACTGTTATCATATCATATTGGCTGTCCTATAAAGCGGACTCTTACTTGCTTTCGTCCACAAACTCCACGATGTCGCCGATATTACAGCCGAGACAAATGCAGATTTTTCTCAGAGCTTCCATTGACACATCTTCGCCCTTTCTGAGCTTGGTCATCGTGCTGGACGAAAGCCCTGATGCTTTATGAAGATCGCCCTTGCTCATTTCCTTGTCAACGAGCAGTTTCCACAATTTTTTGTAGCTTGCTTTCATGCTTTTCACCTCAGCAAAGTATGTAGAATAAACCTAATTTACATTGTAGCACAAGTCGGGCTTCTATTCAATAGAGTCTCGTAAACTTTGGGTGAATACGACCGATTTGCACGAAACGTTCAATTTTTTCGAGTTGGATGATATACAGCTAAAGGGAAAGACTGTGCCGGTCAAAAGCCAGCACAGCCTTTTTGTTATTCTCTCTGGTTATCTCGAATTTGTTCAGGCTCTTGAACTACATTCGGCTTGATGAAAATATCTACATTTGCCTTCATGGTGTCGATGATCCGAGCTTCCTTTTTGAGCTTCTCGTTTTGATTTGATACGTCTGTAACTATCGTTTCCACATAAAAAAGACTGCTTGGCATTGCGCCTTGCAGTCTATTTATCTCTGTATTCAATTCGTTCGGTCGCATGGCAAGCGACATTATTCCAGCGATGAGAACAGCTCCCCGTCAATGCTTAGAACGTCATCCATCGGAATCTTTGCGCCGTCCTGCATTGTGATTCGCCGCTCAAAATCATCGACCTTTTTGACCGCGCCGACTGCTGATACATATTTTCCGCCAGCCTTCCGCTCATCAGGCTGGAAGTAGGTAATGGTGACCTCCGGCGCATCATCAAAGGCTTCCATGAGAAGCTGATACTTCATATCCAATGCAGTCAGAGCTTCCTCGTCAAGCTCAATCCTTTCATCGGTCAGACGCCCGGTTTCCTTGATGGCAGAGTCATATCCGGTGAGTGCTGCGAAGGGCGCGAACTGCGCCGCACGATCTGACATCGGCATCTGCGGTCGCGTCTTGGAGACGTGGTGAGGGAGATTGATAATCTCGTCGTACCGATTATTCATGCGCATTCTGTATCTCACCTCTTAGATAAACTTGAATTTATAACATAGATCAATTGTCAATTGCCTGTTTTGCCTCTAAAAACAGCACAGGTGTAACAAAAGGATATGTCAAATTTTCAGGAAGATCATCAAAGGCCTTCACTGTACTCATTTCGCTTTCCGGAAGAGTTCCTAACTCTTGAATTTGAACAGCATAAACCCGTCCGTTTGAGGAGCCCTCGGAATCATAAGCATAGTAGTCGCAAACAGGAATCAACTTTTCCGCTGCGATCCCACTTTCCTCATACAATTCCCTGTGTGCAGCTTCCTCGGGGGTTTCATCTGCTTCAATATGTCCGCCTTGTGTCTCCCATGATGCGTGTTTTCGATGATAGCTCAGCACATATTTCTCCCCTAAAAAGGTACAAATAACAACAAACCTCAATTGATTGAGTGTGCCATAAGGATATGTTTTGCACTGCAACTCCGCGTGCCCTGTCATATGATATACCTCCATAACTCCCGATTTGTTTGACCCTTCACGCCTTATGCCCGCCAATCTGCGCATTGCGGTCTTTCGCGGTTGCGCCTTCTTCAAGATTCATCGCCTTGAGGATGGCGTTCTTTCCATACTTCTTTTTGATCGCAAGCGTGGCGGCTTGTATTTTCCGCTCACGCTCCAATGCAGCGTCCTCAGCTTTCTGTTTTTCCTCTTCGGCGGCATAGTCGGTAAAGAGATCGAGCTGGACAGCACCGTCATTTTTCTTCGGGGCGTCCGGTTCCGGCAGGACATGATTTGCAACAACGTACATACGGCGGACAAGCAGATTCTTGTCCACGATCCGGTCGAATAGCTCTGACACAGCACACATTATTTTGCGGGTAGAGGATGTGTGACCGTCGAGATTGATAGAGCCGTGGGCCTGTTTGGGAATCTCCCGCCCGTAGGGATCTTTCTCAACCGCGCCGTGATACTTTGCCCGCCGCGCCGGATCGGTCAGGTTCTCAATGTCGTAGCCAACTGTGAGAACCATTTGGTCGGTGACAAGCCCCTTGTCCACCAAGTCCAGCACAAGCAAATCCGTCATCTCTCGGACAACCAGCTTCGCTTTATCCGTCTCGTATGGGCAGTGCAATACCTGACCGGAGCTGATGCTGTTGGAGCTGGGACGGTACGCCTTGATCGCTTCAATGGTCGTAGGTTCCCAACCCCACGCATGGTCGATGAGCAATTCTGCATTCTTGCCGAACAGCTTGTAAAGCAAGTCCTCGTTTCGCTCTGAACAAAGTGCAACATCGCCCATCGTAAACATCCCGTTTTGCTCAAGTTTCTTGGCAATGCCTCGACCTACGCGCCAGAAGTCCGTGAGAGGTTGATGAGGCCAAAGTTCACGCCGGAACTTCATCTCATCCAGCTCTGCAATGCGGACGCCGTTCTTGTCGGCGGGGATGTGCTTCGCCACAATGTCCATTGCCACTTTGCAGAGGAAAAGGTTCGTGCCAATTCCTGCGGTTGCTGTGATGCCGGTTGTCTCAAGCACATCGAGGATAATCTTCATGGCGAGATCATGGGCGGAGAGCTTGTAAGTATTCAGGTAGTCCGTCACGTCCATGAACACCTCGTCGATGGAGTAGACTACGATGTCCTCCGGCGCGATATACTTGAGGTAGACCTGATAGATGCGGGTGCTGTACTCCATGTAGTACGCCATCCGAGGCGGCGCGATGATGAAGTCAATCGACAGAGACGGGTTTGCTTGCAGCTCCGAGAAGAAGTGTGATGTGCCGTCCAGTCTGTGCCCCGGCGCGTCGTGCTGCCGTCCGGCATTTGCTTCCTTCACGCGCTGCTTGACTTCAAATAGCCGCCCGCGTCCGGAGATGCCGTAGCTTTTGAGGGAGGGTGTAACGGCAAGGCAGATAGTCTTGTCCGTCCGGCTCTCATCCGCAACAACAAGGTTTGTGTCCAGAGGATCTAAGCCGCGCTCCCGGCACTCAACCGAAGCATAGAAGCTCTTGAGGTCGATTGCGATATAAGTTCTTTGCTTCATGCTCCGGCGATCCTCCTTTCATCCTTAGAGTTTATACATATCGAGCAGCATTTCTACAAGCTCATCGGTACGATCAATAATATCCTGCACCGTCCATGCGTCCTTTTCTGCAAGCTCCTTATTGATTTCAAGCCCGTTTTTATACCCCACATAGAGCTTCTGAGCATTGAGACGATCCCTCTTTTCTACGAAAGAGAGATTGCTTAAAGTGCTGTTATATCCGGTAACAGTCAGGTTGCCGATCTTGTGGACATACTGTTCAAGATACTCGTTAGCCAAATTACGATCTCCAGCGGCAATCATATCTACCCATTTGTCGGGAATATTCTTTCCTTCGGGGAATATGTGTTCAATAGTCCATTTGAAAACCTTTTTTCCACCATAATCATTCTGCTCCCAGAGGTCAGTCCAAGTTTCGTTGGTCATGTGTTTCTGAGCAATAGCGCAGAGAACGAATCTTGCAACGCCAGCATTCTCTTCGTAAATGTCTCCCTTGAGTTTTTCTTCAAACAACTCATCGGTGGCAGACCAACGGACAAGTTCGTCGTAGATATGCTGATAGATTGCAGTTCCGGTGAGTTTTCCTTCCTCAACATCGGAAATAATCTGCATGAAGATTTTATTCAAATCTCGTGTATTAGGAGTATCTGTGATATTTCTTCGGACAAAGAAGCGAGTCAGCAACTTGATTGTTTCCAGAATATCAGCGTCAGCAACTTCAAGCGTGGCTTGATTTTTGAACAAATACATCAGCAGCAGATAAGAAGGTGCGCCCTGAATACGACTCAGGTCGGTCAGGCTGTTGGTATATTTCGTTTTATCGTCGGTGCTGAGGATAAGCCGAGAGTAAATCTCACCGCATACCAAAATGTCGCTCATAAAGCCGGACAAATCTCTGCTTATCAGTTCCTCAAAAATGGACAACAAATTGGAACGGGTGGCAATATAGCCGAGAGGATCTTTCTTGCGCTGCCCATCCGTTCTGAACGGCTCGTTTAAGCGATTTTTGAACGCATTGTAATACTGCCGGAAGAAACGCTCTTGTGTAGAGTAGTCATCCGTCAAATAACCGAGGAGTGTCTGCCAATCCTCAAAGCAGTCATCACAAGTCATACCCGAACGCTCGGCTCTCGCCAAAATAAGGTTTTTCATGAGGTCAATAGCTGTCAATGGCGTACCTCTGTTATTCAGGGACTCAAAAAGAGTGTAAGCCTCCGCGTGACTTCCAACCTCTATCTTGACGAGTACCGCTTTCGATACCTTGCTCTTGATTTCAAGCAGGGTCTTGACTGCATCACCGGACTCTTCAATATCCTGATCTAATCTTTGTAGGAAGTATTTATAGCACTTCGCGATTTTACGATTGCCCCAATTCTTTTCGCGCTTCGCACTTTTGAGCAGACCATTCTCGTACATTACGACATTGAAGTCAGCCTGATTGTGGTTTTGAATTTGAGGACAAAGAATAAGCCCGTTCGATGCGCCTTTGCAAATAATGGACTTTCTAAGAGCAGGAAGCTCGTCCTCATCATCCTCATCCAGCTCATCCTTATGCATCTTGAGCCGGTTGTATATTGCGGTCAGAAGGAGGCAGAGCGTCGTTAAACGCTGCTGTCCATCGACAACCTCAAGCTCCTTTGTTTGGAAAGCATCGGAAGAGTTATCAATGCAAATAATCGAGCCGATAAAATACCCATTGTCGTTTTCGCAAATGTCATCGTAAAGGTCTTTCCATTGGTATTGTCCCCATGTGTATTCACGCTGATATTTCGGAATCATGTAGCAGAAGCCAGCGTCCTTCTTGAATACATCGTCTATTTGATAATCATGAACAGATTTGATCACTGTGTTATCCTCCTTGCGTATTACGCTCCGAGCAAACTCTGGTCAAAAGCAAACAGAGCCTCGTTAATTTCAAAAACATTGTAGTTTCCCATGCTGATGAAGAACTCAATGATGACGTCAAACTTGTTGCTATGAGACAGCGCAAAGCCAGCCTTCATCAGCATATCCCTCGTTTCGTCCAAAGACAGCTCAAGAGCGATGGCAAAAGCAATCGCTGTGGGCTTGCTCGGCTTGTAGAGCTTGTCACTGCGGATCTTCGAGAAGAGTTTCCGGTCAATATTTGCCTTCTTGTAGCACTGTGCGTCCGTCATACCTTTCTCGTCGATTTTGCGCAGCAGCATCACGGAAAAGCTCTCATCGATCTGTTCCAGTGCATCGTCGAGTGTTGCTGCCTTTTCAGAGCTGACTGCCATAGGAGCTGTGAGCTTTTCAATAGCTTCATCACAAACGGATGACTCGCAAGGCATGGGCTCTTCCATCCGAAAGGCACTCATTCTGCGCAGCCGCTCAGAACGAGGATCGGTATGCTCATCCACATAGCGGTCGTCTATGTACGCTGCAATGTCGGCAAACAGCTTGCCGCTGATCTGATAGGCTTTGCGGTCGAAAATAACGATGTACACCGTCATTTCGTTTTCAAGAAGGAAACTGCTGATGGTGTCAATCGCCACTTTGAGAGCCTGATCCTTCGGATAGCCGAAAATGCCGG
>OHCQ01000185.1_pt1 | contig 27658 bp, 23 predicted proteins | sample 1566791 | NCBI WGS metagenome assembly OHCQ01 (sample SAMEA3879541, study PRJEB24766) | human gut metagenome | biome: human-associated habitat; feature: feces | place: USA | collected 1985/1987
GGTTGTTCCTATGTGTGAGAGTGGAAGGAATATCCTAGCTAAGCATAAGAAAAAGTTTGGCTGAATCTTACTTAAAAAGAGAAGATATTCTTTATACAAAAAGTTTCTCGGGTCATCTATTATGCGCTGTCTGTTCGCCATAGAAAATCCTTGGCAGGGCGGCCCACCGCAAACAAGATCAATTCCCTTAAAGTCAGACTTTAACAAATCATTATTTTTATTTAAGTCACGTATATCTCCGACATACATTTGGTCAGGCTTTATATTGAAGTTCTTTTGATAAGTAGAAGCACAATTGCTATCTATGTCACTCGCAAAGGCAACTTTAAAACCGGCTTGTTCTAACCCAAGGCTCAAGCCACCGCACCCGCAAAACAAATCAATTACTTTGTGTTCTTTCATTGCCATCATCTCCGTTCTCTAAAATTTTTGTGCAAAAAGCCGAGAAAAAATCAGCAAGGGTTATATCTAAAGCGTTGCAAACAAGATTCAAATTCTCTATTGTTATGTTTTGCTTGCCTGATTCGACTTTTGAAAGAAAAGTCCTATCCCATCCTATTTTTGTAGCTAACTCATCTTGGCTAACTTTAAGGTTGAACATTCTAATTTCCTTTATTCTTTGTCCGATTTTTTCTTTCAGCATAATAAAATGCCCTTTCCTTTTATAATTTTATTATAATGTGAGTTAAAAATCAATAATGTGAGTTAAAGCTCTCACAATATGTTATGTAGCTCAATACTTTGCAAACAAAGAAGACACAAAAAAAACGTCCGGTTAAGGACGCTATTTTAGAACGATACCCATATAGCCATTGCAGTTGACATATACCGGTTCGCTTAGATTTCAATTTGGTGGAGCTGAGGGGAATCGAACCCCTGTCCAAATGAGGCCCCGCTTCAAGCACTACAGCTTAGGCTGACTTGTCAGTCGAATCTCATGGTGTCAGTCGACCAAGGAAACTCGACTCCCTGTCTTTGTGTCCGTCTTTCTACTGGCAAGAAAAAGTATAAAGATAAGGTGAATCTGTTTACGCGTACAAGAAGAAAACTCACCGAGTTCTTCAAGACACGTCCGTGGCCTAGGAACTAATGCCTAGGCAAAACTGGTAACTAATTCTAGATTAGTAAGCAGCAGCCATTTGGAAAGAGGGCTGACGGAAGAATGACACGTTTTTCTTGGCACTTGTGTTTGTGTAAGGTCATTAGGTGACCAATCCGCTGCTCTTAAAGTTCCTCCTCACCTGTCGAGACCTAGACAGCCCCAATGTGAAACGAAACTTCACATATATTATTATACGTCGATTATAGAAAAAGTAAAAATCAAAAAAAGAAAAGCGAGGCTTAGCCTCGCTAATCTTAGTTATTCTAATTATTAGATAACTTCTCTTTTTCTAAAGAAAGGAACAGCTATTTCGTGTACGATTAGAGGAACAATTCCTAAAGCGGCACAGATCATCCAGTTGTACCACTCAAGTCCGTTGCTATGACCGAGGAAGATATCGGTAAGTCCAGGAACTTCAGTGACCAATATTTGAAGAATCAATCCGAATCCAAAGGCTACGATGAAGAACCAGTTAGTTCCCTTGAATACATAGATGAATGACTTCTTGATATTGCTCATTCCAATCATATGGAAGAGTTCTGCAAGACCTAAGGTAGTGAAAGCCATAGTACGTGCATCCTCAAAGCAAGATATAGCATGTATTGCTTCTCCAATATCTAATTCAGTGCTGGCGTTTCCACTAGCATACATCGGGTTGGCATTGAGGAATATCTCCATAGATTTAATTCCATCAGCTGATAAGATTGAATTCAAATTTGTGCCATTATTCAATGCATTATATACATCGCTCCAATTAGCATAAATAGATCTATCTCTACCGGTGATTAAAGCTTCTTTTAAGCTTTCCGAAGCCATCATTTGATTCCAAGTCAAATTATATTTAGTCACTCCATAGATGACAGGAATGAGGAAGGCTGCGAAGACGATGATGAAGATGATGAAACCGTAGAACATATTGAATTTGAATCCACCATGAGCAAAAATTCCATCTTTTGGATTTCTAGGAGCATTGTTCATGATATCAGGATCCTTGTCATCACGTCCTAAGGCGATGGCGGGTAGTGAATCTGTAATCAAGTTGATCCAAAGCAACTGCATAGCGGTCATAGGAGCTATGATGTTTGCACATGTAGCTAAGAACATGACCAAGATTTCAGCAAAGTTGGATGAAAGCAAGAAGAAGATAGTCTTTTTGATGTTTGAATAAATACCACGACCTTCTTCTACAGCTTTTTCAATAGAAGCGAAGTTATCATCGGCTAAGACGATATCAGCAGCAGATTTTGCAACATCAGTTCCGGTGATTCCCATAGCGATTCCGACATCTGCGGCTTTTAATGAAGGAGCATCGTTAACACCATCACCTGTCATTGCAGCGATTCCACCGTTAGCTTTGATAGCCTTGACGATTTCGACTTTGTTTTCAGGTGAAACACGAGCAAATATTCTCTTGGTCTTGACCAACTCTTGAAGCTGCTCAGGAGTGCATTTATCTATTTCAGCACCGGTCATAGTTTGCTCAGGAGAAGTAGCAATTCCTAACTCTCTTCCGATGGCTAATGCAGTATCGGCATGGTCACCAGTAATCATAACTGTAGTAATTCCAGCACGATGTAGCTTTTCAACGGCAGGCTTAGCCTCTAAACGAGGAGGATCAATCATTGCGACCATTCCGACATAGATGAGGTTATCCTCATTTATTTTTTCACCATTATGGATTGCAAAGGCTAATACACGGAATGCTTGTTGTGCTAATTCTTTAGCGGCATTGTTGATATTAGCTATATCACCATCGGTGATGTCTCTGACTTCACCATTGATTAAGATTCTATTAGCATGAGAGAGAATTGAATCCAAAGCACCTTTGGTGAAGATGATGGTTCCATCAGCTTCACTGTTTTTGAATTCATATTTCTTCAAAGTGGCATTCTCAGGAATGTCTTTGATGACATGCATAGTAGACATCATCTTTCTGACTGAATCGAAAGGCATCTCGTCAATTCTGGGAAGAGAAGACTTCTCAGTCTCCTCTTTTTCAATATTGAATAGATGTGCAAAATCCAATAAGGCGATTTCTGTAGGATCTCCGTATCTATCTCCATTGATAGAAGCATTGGAGTCTAGCATCATTCCTTTGGTGACTAACTCGAATTCTTCATTATGGATATCAACTTTATCAGCATCGATGATTTGATTGTTGGCGTAGACCTTTTTGATGGTCATACGATTTTGAGTTAAGGTTCCAGTCTTATCAGAGCAAACATAAGTGACAGCACCTAAAGTTTCGACAGAAGGCAACTTTCTTACGATGGCGTTGACTTTGACCATCTTGGACATACCCATGGCCAAGACGATAGTGACGACTGCAGGTAAACCTTCAGGAACAGCTGCGACAGCCAAAGCGATAGCAGCAGTGAACAAGTTGATGATATCTTCAGGCTTGAATGTTCCATTCATGAAAGAAGGAATCAACCAGAGCAATCCAACGATGAACATTGCGACGACGATTCCGATACAAATGAATCCGAGAATCTTTCCTAATTCAGCAAGCTTCTTTTGCAATGGAGTTTCTTCATTGCTCTCTTGAAGCATGGAAGCAATCTTACCAATTTGGGTATTCATTCCAGTACCCACGACTATTCCTTCTCCACGTCCGTAAGAAATAGGACATGAAGAGTGAGCGATGTTGGATTCATCTCCGACAGCATGATCGCCTTTTAATAAGGCATTGCAGTCTTTCTCTGATGGAACGGATTCACCTGTCAAAGAGGCTTCATCAGATTTTAAGTTGACTGATGTTGTCAAACGAACATCTGCAGGAGTAATGGTTCCTTCTTCGAGGATGACGACATCACCCAATGCTACTTCAGTAGCCTTTACAGTCTTCAATTTTCCATCACGTCTAACTGTACATGAGGGTGAAGACATCTTTTTTAAGGCTTCGAGGGATTGAGCAGCTTTAGCTTCTTGGGCAGTTCCGATTACAGCATTCAAGATGACGATAGCTAGAATGACTGCAACTTCTGCCCAGTCGGCTACTTCATTTCCATTGATGATTGCAATCACTGCATCGATGACAGCTGCAACTAAGAGAATCAAGACCAATGGGTCTTTGAATTCCCCTAAGAACATTTGCATTACGGTCTCCTTTTTAGCTTCTATTAGCTTGTTAGGACCATAAGCGTTCAAACGTTTTTGAGCTTCATTTTCAGTCAATCCAATTTCGGGATCAACTTCGAACTTAGCTTTGACATCTTCGATGGTTTCTTGTGAAGCATCGAATCCATCTAAAAACTTCTTTTCAACGAGAGACTTTTGATAGTTTGGGTCTTTTTGAAGAGCTTTTTCTTCTTTGGCCTTCTCTTTCATCAATTTCTCGGAAGATTTAGATTGTTCTTTTTCTTCCATATGTTCTTCCTTTCAATCAAGATTTCAATCTTGACGCACAAAATATTATAAATGAGATATATAAAAACTAATTATGGAATCTCTTTCAAACCAAAGAAAAAAGAATGAATTTTATAGTCATTTTTTACTATAAAATCCATTCGAAATTTTAATAAACTAAAGTCGGTAAAAAGTAAAAAATATCGTTTTTATTTCAAATATTTTCTCAAGATATCTTCAGCAATCAAAACACCGCTGGCTGAAGCTTGAGCAAGACCTCTTGTAATACCAGCTCCATCACCACCACAATAAAGATTGGATATCTTCTTTGTCTCTAAGTTATTGTTTACTTCTGGTCTATCGGAATAGAACTTAGCTTCAACACCATATAGAAGAGTATGTTCGTTTGCGATGCCAGGCGTTACATAATTCAAAGCTTCGATCATCTCTATAATTGACTTTAAAGTCTTGTATGGCATGCAAAGAGACAAGTCTCCAGGTACTGCATCCTTCAAAGTGGGCTCGACAAAGCCTTCTTTGATTCTCTTAGGTGTGCTTCTCCTGCCGTTCTTTAAATCACCATATCTTTGAAGTATGACTTTTCCACAAGCCAATCTATTAGCTAAGCTTGCAACGTCTTTGGCAAATTGGTTAGGATCCTTGAAAGGTTCGCTGAATTCATGAGAGACCAATAAGGCAAAGTTTGTGTTTTGACTTCCTAATTTTGGATTGGCATAGGAATGACCATTAGCTAAAATGACACCATCCTCATTTTCCATGACGACATGACCAGAAGGGTTAGAGCAGAATGTTCTTACGATGGTTCCTTGGGTTGTGTGGAACAAGAATTTTCCTTCATAAAGATTCTTGTTGATATCCTGCATTACGACATTAGTAGTTTCGACTCTAACTCCTATATCGACTCTATTGTTCAAAGTTCTAACACCGTGATTATTGAGCATCTGTGAGAGGAATGTAGCTCCTTCTCTACCTACACCCATAATGACATTCTTTCCTTCAATTTTAGAGTTGTCTTCTAAGATAACACCTTGAATTTCGTCTTTGTCATTTACTTCTATATCAGTTACTTTGACTTCGAATTTGAATTCGACACCTTTGCTTTCAAGATATTTCCTAATTTCAGTTAATATATGGTAATTTCCATCAGTTCCTAAATGTCTCACTGATGCTCTGAGCAATAAAAGTCCAGCTCCGATTGCACGTTGCTCGATCAATCTGACTTCATCAGTATAAGGATTTGTTATATCTTTTGTAGCACCAAATCCTAAATTGACTTCATCACAATAATTGATGAGAGATAGAACTTCGTTATCTCCGATATAATCTCCTAACCAACCTCCGAATTGAGTGGTTACATTAAATTTCCCATCAGAAAAAGCACCGGCACCACCAAATCCTCTAGTGATGTCATATTTGTCTATTTTCTTTCTAGGCTTTGATTGATCTCTTTTAACTCCAGGAACAGGTCTATCAAAGATATCCTCTCCTTGGTCTAAAATGATGATCTTTAAATTTGGATCTTCACTAATCAACTTATAAGCTGCCATGTATCCACATGGACCAGCTCCGACAATTACTACATCATATGATGACATAAAAAAGTATCCCTTTAATAAATTATAAAACTAAATCATCATTTATTCTTTTTGTTTTATAGAGATACTTTATAAACCTAATAAGTTTGATATCTTTTTAATTCTTCAGATGAGAGTTTCTTGTCTCTTCTTCTAGTCTTTTCATTAATTGTTTCATGACATATTATCATCAGAGCAGCAAATCCAATCATAAAATAAGGAAGAATAGAATAATTATCTCCTATCGATCTTGCTATCAAGCCGATAAGAGGTGGCATAGATAGATTTCCGACATATGCTGAAGCCATTTCTAATCCCATTGCACTTTGTGATCCAGCTTTAGAAAATCTATATGGTGTAGATCTTATAATTGCTGGATAAATAGGTGCACATCCTAATCCTACAATTACAAATCCGACCATTGGAATGTATTTATTTACTTGAATCAGAGCTAAAACAATTCCTAATAGAATTATGGACTCTCCCATTCTTATCATCTGTTTCTCATTCATCTTCAACGATAGAGGACCACAAATCAATCTTCCTACTGTTATTCCTATATAGAATGTCGAAGTCAACATAGCAGCTTCATCAGTTGTCGAACCCATATTTTTATTGAAGAAGCTTCCAACCCAAAGACCGGTAGAAGATTCTAAAGCACAGTAACAGAAGAATCCTATGACTGTTAAATAGAAGATAGGATCTTTCAATATTATTGTCGATCTTTTTATTGCTTCTTCAGCTTCCTCTTTCTTCTCTTTTTCAGTTTCATCCTTCTTATTCTTTTCCATCACTTTGTTCCATAATGGTAAAGTTGCAAATAAGAGTATCGATATACCTAATTGAATACATGCTATGGTTAGAACACCATAATTCCATCCTCTGGATTGATTATTCGCATCTATGAAAGCTCCTATGATTAAAGGACCTATAGAAGCTCCTATCCCCCAAAATGCGTGGAGCCAATTCATATGAATAGCTTTGTAATGTAAAGCTACATAGTTGTTTAAGGCTGAGTCTATAGCTCCCGCCCCTAACCCTAATGGAATTGCAATCAAGAAGAAGGCCCAACCATATCCTTCTTTAACAAAGGAGAATAATAATAGAGCAATAGCAGTGAGAACTACTGATACAGATACGACTATTTTAGTCGAAAACTTTCTTATCAAATACGATGAACATAATGAGGATATGATAGTACATATAGACACTACTATTCCTATATATCCGGCTAAATCAGATGGAAGGTTTAAATTATCAGCTATAGCTGGGAATGAACTTCCAAGCATTGAATCTGGTAATCCTAATGAAATGAAAGTGATATAGATAATTATTAAAAGTAAAGTAGTCATATTATTAGATCCTCTATCAAAGCTACTCGATTTTAGATTATCTCCATATTTTTTGAAACAAAAACTATAATAATGAATATATAATTAATGCGGTAAAAGTAAAAATTTTCCAATAAAATCAAAGGATTAGTTTTTTCTATGGGAATGCGTTTAGATAAATATTTAAAAGTAAGCCATTTAATTAAAAGAAGAACGATGGCGAAGGATTATATCGATGCTGGTTATGTAAAGGTAAATGGCAAAGTAGCCAAACCTTCCACCGATATAAAGATAGGTGATGAGATTGAGATCTCATCTACTAGTGGTGAAGTTACCAAAGTGACAGTTATGATGACAAAGAGCTTTTGCAACTTGTCTGATGCAGCTTCTATGTATAAGTTCCCAGATGATTTAGGAAGCGGTAATGGAAAAAAGTAACTTCTCATTTGATAAAAGAGTCGAGTCTTTAGGATTGAATAAATCCGATAAAGTTTTGATTGCCTACTCTGGTGGTGGTGACTCGACGTTTTTGTTGATGCAAGCTTTAAATTATTTTTATGATGGTAATATTTATGTCGCTTATGTAGATTACCACGATTCTGAATACACACCTGAAGAAGAAAAGATTGTTTTAGATTTTATTAGGGACAAAAACATACAATTCTTTAGAAAAGATGTGTATTTATCGTGGAAAGAATCTAATTTTGAAGCCAGAGCTAGGGATATAAGATATAAGTTTTTTAAAGATATAGTATTAAAAGAAAACCTTAAAGGAGTGTTGGTAGCTCATCATGCTAATGATGATGCTGAAACATATCTTTTTCAAAAGAGTAGAGGATCTATAACAGATGAATTGGGATTGAAATCTATATCTATTCTTTATGGCATAAGTGTTTATAGGCCACTTCTCCCAATAAAAAAATCAGATATTATTAAATATTTAAATGATAATGGCATCATTTATTTTGATGATCCTACAAACAAGAACTGGAATAGATCTAGAGATAGATTGAGAATGAGTGTTTTATCTTCTGATGATAATGTAGATAAAACATTAGAGCAAAGAAATAGAGATTCAATCAAGAATGACGAAGAGATAGAAAAAGCTAATGAATTTTTAAACAAGAATAGATATGAATTTAAAGAATATAGAAAATTATCTATCAATATACAAAGAAGATTTCTTTATAAAGCAATACAAATTTTAATAGGCAAAGAAGACAATGATATGGTCGTATCAACGATGAATATTTGCTTTGAATTTCTAAAATCAAATAGAACTGAATCCTTGAAATTAAATGATGAATTATATTTATATAAGGATAAAGATGAATTTTATTTCGGATCACCTATAGAATTAAATGATAGTTATTCGTTTGAAATCGATAGACCTGGAATCTATGATTTCAATTCAATTCATTTGGATTTATCTAATCCATTTTTATATAAAATAAATAAATTTCCAGTATTTATAAAAGCAGTTAAAAAAGGCGATATGATTTCTACTGATTTAGAGTGTAAAGACGGTTGGTTATGTATGAAAAAACATGGAGTGCCAACATATTTGAGAGGATTTTATCCAGCTTTATATAATAAAGAAGGCAATATCATTTATCTTCCTTTTTATGGAGATGATAAATTCTATATTAACGTATCTAGAATTTATCCGAAACAAAAGTATTGATATCGTTAATATATTTTCTATTTCTTTGACCGAAATAGAATAAATCTATTGCTGCTAGTACTAATAATCCAGTGGCACCTATAAAGAATCCAAATATCGTTATTCTGAATGATTTGGTTCCTTCGTAGTGAACTTTAATGTCATACTCACCTTCGGGTACTTTAAATGCTACTAATCCGTCCACATATTCAGGTGTTGTTTCTGAATTCAAAGAAAAATTGTTTTCATCTTTGACTATATCTACGACATATCCATCATAGTAGAGCTGTGGGATTTGAATAAAAGCTTCTTCAGTCGAGATGATGACATGAAAATCGGCTTCTGGTGTTTTAACTCTAGTAACTTTTAATTCACCCGATCCTTCAAGAAATACAGGTTGGATGTATTCATTTATTCCATGTCTAGGCTTTCCACTCCTTAATGAACTGTGTACTTTGTAATACAAAGAATTCGAATACTTCGCTGGCTTATAACTCGAATCGTTGAATACTTTGGGTAGGTATTCATCTTGAGCACCTAAAGCCCAAACTTTCATCACTCCATCATATTCCATACTATCGTTTTGCCAAATAGAATCAGGCTGATAGACATACACGTTTCTTTTCTCTGGCAAAGCCTGGCTTACGCCAATCAGTAATGCTGCACCAGCGATTGCAACAGGTGTTACAGCAGGTACTTTCTTTAGATAACGTAACAATACACCAACTAAGAAGAAACACATGAAATAGAATAATGACCATACGCGCCAAGCAAACTGTGCATTGTACATAATCGATGGAAGGATTGACCATACTTCTGGAACATAGAGAAGCAATCCTAATAATACTATCGATATGATGGCATAATACAAATCAATATCTTTAAATAATTTGATTGGCTTTGCTTCATCATCCACAATTAAATTTCTTCTTCCGCCTGTGACTTTGTAGTAAGCAAAGGTGACATAGAAAACAAACATAGCAATACACATTTCAAAAGGCTGGTAGACAAGATTTGAAACTAAAACTAATACAAAAAATTCAATCAATAGTGTTGATTTCTTATTCAAGAAGGTTAAATCTAATAGCTCGTCAGCTGTGATAACTAATCCTATTGCAAATAGATAGAATGCTATTGAATACTCGTATGAATCAACAGTTTCTAATGGATTCCATAGGTTGTAATATAGTTGACTTGAGATCCAATCCAAGTGAAGAAGTCCACTGAATGAATTTGTTGAGGCTATGCTATCTTGAATATGTTTTAAGTTTGTCCACATTACTTCATCATCGCAGACTATGTATAAGTCACTTTTTGTAGCTTCTAACATAGGAAGCAAATAAGGAAGTACGAATAAGACTATTAAAACTATAGATACGCATGCATAAATATCTTTTTTCCAATCTTTAATAAAGAAATAAAGTTTCTTTATGTTGAACAACATATAAAGTATTGCAAATAAGCAAGTCACTAATGCTGTGAAAGGATGAGAAAGAACGATTCCAGTAACACCTACTATAGTGGATATATAGTGCCAAATTCTTATTTCTTTTTCGTTTAATAGACTATAGACACCATAGAATATTACAGGTATCAACGATATCGCGATCGATTCAGAGAATGCACACCTACATATCATGCAAAAGATTCGATATGGATGGAAGGTATAGGCTATTCCTAAAATGAGTCCGCCTATATTGCTCTTAGTCATTCTTTTACCTAATGCATAAGAATAAAAACCACTGATTGCAATGAATATGATATCTGTAGTTTTCATAGCTACTACAGCTGTCATTCCTATGTTGTGAAATAAGTACATCAATTCGCCAGCAAATAAATGCGGTAAAGGAGCATAGAACATATGTGCATTGTATGCTACATTTCCCATTGCTATCGTATTTGGACCGAATGGGTTCAAACCATTGATTGTGGCATTGTAAACGTCATAAATTTCAGATAGATGGAAATGTATGTCATCACCATTTGGCATTCCATTGTTAAAGAAAACATAACTTATAGCAAAGAAACATCCTATAAGGACGATACAACTTATTATCTCCTTGCTTACTTTCTTAGTAATGGTCTCTATTTTGTTCATAATGATTTGATTGTACTATTTTTCTGTAAAAAAAGGAAATTGAAACGAGATACAAGGAAAGATTCGAGTCATCTAAGATTTCATTACTAGAAGACCTGCTTCTTATGTAGAGATTACTTTTACGTCTTTAAAGCTTGTTTTATCAACCAAAGACTTTCATATCAATGATCAATCTTTTAATGGAAAACGGAGAGTATAATCAATTAGATGAATTGCTTTCTAATAGGAACAATCTTCATATTATTTTTGCCAAGTCTCGTGAAAAAGATAATAGTTCTATGTTTGAAAAAATGATTTCTGTAGGATTATAGATAAACAAAAAAGTAGAGGGATCCCTCTACTTTTTTACTCAATCGACTAAATTACCAAATGGTTATACGCTTGCTAGGTTCGATATACATCTTGTCGGTAGGCTTGACATCGAAGGCCTCGTACCATTCAGCAAAGTTTCTAGGCTGAATGTTTGCACGGAGCTTATGAGGTGCGTGAACATCGATAGAAAGCAAGAGCTTCTCATATTCGGGACGCATTTTAGATCCCCAAATTCTACCAAATTGTTTGAAGAATGATTGATAATCTGGATGCTCTTCATGAGATTCGATTTCGAGTGCGCATCCGACACCACCATTATCAGCGATGTTTTCAGATACGATCAACTTTCCATTGACCTTTCCACCTTCCATTTCAATTCCATCGAATTCTTCAATCATCTTTTGGGTCAATTCTTTGAACTTCTTGAAATCTTCTTCGGTCCACCAGTTGTTAAGGTTTCCTCTTTCATCGCATTGAGCACCATTGTTGTCGAATGCGTGAGAGATTTCATGGCCTATTACAGTTCCTATTCCACCTAAGTTTTGAGCCTTGGTTTGATTCAATGAATAGAAAGGAGCTTGGAGAATTGCTGCAGGGAATGTTATATCGTTGACATAAGGGTTGTAGCAGGCGTTGACCATATGTCCAGGCATAGGCCATTCATTTCTATCGACAGGTCTTTCGATGTCTTGAATGTTATAGGCGATTTTAGCTTTAGATATATCTTTAAGAATGTCGTATAAGGACTTAGAAGTATCTACAACAAACTTGTCGTAGATCTTTCCAGGCTTATCGGGATAACCCATCTTGATGACGATCTTAGATAACTTCAAGATTGCTCTTTCTCTTGTGGCTGGGGAAAGAATGGTGTTAGTGGCTAAGCGTTTCTTATAAGTTGCAATTACTTCCTTAACAATTGAAATCGTATCTTTCTTAGCTTTTCTTCCAAAATAAGTACGTCCGTAGTAGATTCCTACGGGTTCGGAGAAGATTTTATCTGAAGCTAAACGATATGCTGCTTTTTCTTTCGAAGAAGCCTCTTTTTGTCCGGACAATGCACGGCCATAGCTTCCACCGAGAATTCTCAATTCATCAGAAAGGTAGCTGGTGGCAGATAATAATGTATTTACATAAGCCCAATGCTTGAACAATTCAAATGTATTTTCGTTGAATAATCCTTCAAATTCATCGAAGAAACGAGGATCGGCGACGATGACTGTTTGAGGATTGAATCCAAAGACACCAAATAAGAACTTTTTAAATGCAAATGCTCCGGTCTTCTTGGCGACGACAGTTGCGAGCATGGGATTGTACATTGCAGGATAGTCGGCCCATTCCTCTTGGCTCTTTACTCTAGCAGCAATTAATTTATCGTAAGCCAAAGTATCATCTAAGAACTTAGCTTGATCTTCTTCTGATAAATTTGTCTTTGCTAAAATTTGTTTGACCATAGTAGACCACATGCCGATGAGCTGAGGACCTTGTGGGTTGTCATCGGCATAGTAGGTTGTGTCGGGCAAAATTGTAGAAGGACCAATGATCAAGATGGAGTGCTTCTTAGTGTTCTTCATATCGGCTTCGACACCCATGTTGAAAGGAAGTAATATGTCATCCTTGAATAACTCAGCGGAATGCTCATTTAAATCGTTTATATCTTTCAAAGCTAATATTTTATCGAGATCTTTTTGAACTGGCTCTAATCCTTCTTTATCTCTTCTATCAAAGTCTAATGCGACTTTGTACAAATCGATAGCAGAACGAATGTAATGGTTAGGAATCTTCTTAGTTCCGTTAGCCATCTCTTTAAAATCATTCATCAAGGTCTTTTCGACACCGATGTCGAGGTCAGCAAATCCACCTACTGATGTGCGATCAGCAGGAATTTCAGCTTTGGCAATCCATTCGCCGTTAACAGCTTCATACAAGTCATCTTGAATTCTAACTTTCTCTTCTTCCATAATCTTTGCTCCTTTTCTTTCAGCTTTTCTCAGCGTATTAATAACATTTTAAAGCAATATTAAAAATGTTTATTTGGTTTTAGCGTATTAACAATGAATAATGCAATTATAATTGTAAAGATAAAATAAAGATTTTATGGAACCTATAGAAAAAGAACCTGCCATTAATTATTTTCCTGGTCATATGAACAAAGCTTTGTATCAAATTAAGGATACAGTTCATAATGCAGATGCAGCTATTTTAATCTTGGATAGCAGAGCTCCTTTAGCATCTTTTCCATATGGACTAGAAAAAATAATCGGTGATAAGCCCAAAGTCATACTATTGAGCAAAAGAGATCTAGCAGATCCGATTAAAACTAAAGAATTTATTGAATATTTCAATAATAAAGGCTATTTAGCATTTGATGCCAATTTGAAGAACCCCAAGGAAGCTAGTAGGGTAAAAAATGAATTGGGTAGAATTAGAACTTCAAGAGATAATAAATTTATCAAACTCAATCTTCCGCTTCCCCCAGTTAAGTGTTTGGTTTTAGGAATTCCAAATGTCGGAAAGAGCACAACAATCAATGTTTTAGGTGGAAAGAATAGAGCAGCAACTGAGAATGTCCCTGGTAAGACTAGGAAGACAACTATGTTTAGGGCAACACCAAGGATTTGGCTCTATGATACTCCGGGAATTCTAGAGCCGAATGTTCACGATAGGGATAGTATGATAAAACTAGCCTTGTTAGGCTCTGTGAAAGACGATATTTTGCCTCATGATTATTTGGCTAAAAAATTATTGGAGATGCTCTCAAAGCTTTATCCTGATGCATTTGAAAAACGCTATGGAATACCTCAATCACTTAATCCCACACAAGCTTTGATAGATTTAGCTGACAAAAGAGGATTTATTCTATCTAAGGATAGACCTGATATAGATAGAGCGCTTCATTGCTTGCTTCAGGAATTCAAGGACGGGAAGCTAGGAGGAATCACTTTAGATGAACAAGGATAGACATTCTTTAGAACAATTTGATGAAGATATAAGAATTAAAAACGATGTGGTTAATATAGCTGGATTTGACGAAGCTGGAAGAGGTCCACTTTGTGGACCTGTAGCATGTGGTGGATGTGTCCTTCCCAGAGATTATTATTTTCCTTTTATAGATGATTCAAAAAAACTTACTCCCAAAGAAAGAGAAAAAGCGTTTGAAGAGATAAAAAGAGTAGCTTTGGCATATAGCGTTCAACTTATAAGTCCAGAAAAAATAGATGAGATTAATATTTTGGAAGCTTCTAGATTAGGAATGGAATTATGTCTAGAAGATATAAAAAAACAATTGAATGTCGATTATATAGTTACAGACTATATGAAACTTCATACTGATATTCCAGTTTTAGCTATTCCTAAAGGAGATGCTACTTCTCAATGTGTTGCAGCTGCTTCAATCTTGGCTAAAGTAACTAGAGATCATTATATGGAAGAATTGGATAAACAATATCCAGAATATCTTTTTAAGAAACATAAAGGTTATCCTACCAAAGCTCATATGGAAGTGCTGATGTCTAATGGTGTTATAAAAGGTCTCTATAGAGAAAGTTATAAACCAGTTCAATTAGCTTTGGAAAAGAAAGGCTATCATCAATAAATTTAGAATTCACTTATGAAAACGACAATCTCCTTCTCATTTCTTATGAGAGGAGATTTTTAATGCGTAATGAATTTTTGTTAGCTTTATCGATGAGAGAAAAAGGAGATTGGTCTGGAATATTGAAAGAGATGAAAGATAAAAAAGAGGTTAATCCTGAAGAAATATATAGATGCTATAGTAAGGTTAAAGGAGATTTAATACTGTTCAAGGATCAAGACTATCCCGACAAATGGAATCATATTGTTAATCCACCTCTTTGTGTATATACACATGGAAATAAGAAATTATTATCAAGTCCAAAGATTTTAGCAGTGATAGGGTCTAGAAAAGTAAGTCAATATGGAGATTATATCTGCAAAAAACTCATAAATGAATTGTTGGATATAATGCCTGATATCGTTATAGTATCAGGCTGTGCTATGGGAATAGATAGTATTGCGATGAGACAAGCGATGAATAAAGGTGGAAAAGTCATTGGTGTATCAGGTGCTGGAATTGAATCAGTTTATCCTTTGTCATCAAAAGATATCTATGACTATTGTAAAACGAATAATGGATTACTTTTGAGCGAATACCCTTGCTTAGAACCTCCAGAGAGTAAACATTTTCCGATGCGTAATAGATTGATTAGCGGGATATGTGATGCAATATTAGTCATAGAAGGTGATGAAAGAAGTGGAACTTCTATTTCTGTCGGTTATGGAATAGATCAAGGAAAAACGATAATGGCTGTCCCTAGAGATATAAGAGCAGAAAAACAATTGACTAATAAGTTGATAAGAGATGGAGCAAATCCTGTCCTTTGTGGACAAGATATAGCAGATTTGTTGGTAAATGAAATTTAATAAAAATTTCTAATACCTTATAGGTATTAAGGATGATATATGAAAAATTACCTCTTGACTAAAGGGGCTTAGATTTAAATAATAGGTAGGCTTTTTAGGGGGATAACTTATGAAACTAGTAATTGTTGAGTCTCCAACAAAATCAAAAACTATAGGTAAATTTTTAGGACCTGACTATAAAGTTATGGCTTGTGTCGGTCATATTTCAGACCTTGCCACCACCGGTCCTGGTGGTTTAGGAGTAGACATAAAGAATGATTTCAAGCCGACTTATGTAGTTCAACCAGACAAGGTAGAAGTAGTCAAAGAATTGAAAAAGGCTATTAGCAAGTCAGATGAAGTTATATTGGCAACCGACCCTGACCGCGAAGGAGAAGCTATAGCTTGGCATTTAGCAAATGAATTCAAACTTCCTGTGGAATCCACACCTCGTTGGCAGTTCCACGAAATCACAAAAAACGCTATAAAATTAGCTAGCCAAAATCCTGGATTGATAAATATGAGCTTGGTCGAATCACAAGAGACAAGACGTATTATTGATAGAATCATGGGATTTCGTCTTTCCTATCTTCTTCATAAGAAGATTAAATCTCGTTCAGCTGGAAGAGTTCAATCTGTAACTCTTAGATTTATCGTCGATAGAGAGAACGAAATTAGAAACTTCAAACCGGAAGAGTACTGGGAGATTGCAGGTTCTTTTGGACCTAAGAACTTAGAAGCTAATTTGAGTTCTTATCAAGACAAGCCTGTCAAGATTACAAATCAAGAGCAAGCCGATGCTATAGAAGCTGCTTTACCTAAAGACTTCATCATTAATTCTATTGTAGAATCTTCTAGAAGTAGAGAGCCTAAGCCTGCATTCACAACCTCAACTATGCAACAAGAGTCGTTTAACCAATTCCGTTATTCTACAAAGAAGACTCAATTGATTGCTCAGCATCTTTACGAAGGTAAGGAAATCGAAGGGAATGCTGTGGGTTTAATCACTTATATGCGTACTGATGCCAATCGTTTGGCACCTGAATTCATAGCTGCAGGCGAAGGATTCATCAAAGAAAAATATGGTGCTTCATTTGTCGGGCATGCTCATGTAACATCAAAGAAATCCGAAATGGTTCAAGATGCTCATGAAGCCATTCGTCCTACTGATGTAAATATGACACCTGAGAGAGTTAAACCATATTTGTCTAAGGATGAATATAATGTTTATTCTTTGATTTATAACAGAGCAATAGCTTCTTTAATGGCTCCAAGAATTGAAAATCTAGTCACTTTGAAATTGAATGGAAACGGATATATTTTCTCGACGGATTCAGTTACTACACAGTTTGAAGGTTATTCAAAGGTTTATGGACAATATGAGAGTAAGACTGCTAAAGCCATAGATTTTTCTAGTTTGAAGGAAGGAAATACTATAGCTTGTAATAAGATTTCTAAGACTCAACACTTTACCAAGGCTCCAGCTAGATACACCGAAGCTAAAATTGTTAAATTGATGGAAGAGAAAGGAATTGGAAGACCTTCAACTTATTCTTCTACGATTTCAACCCTGGAAGAAAGAGGATATGTCACAGTTGAAAAAGGTGTTCTTTCTCCTACTGAGCAAGGAGAGTTGACAGTCAAGAAGCTTGAAGATTTCTTCCCTCAATTCATGGATGCTAAATATACAGCTGAAATGGAAGACAAACTTGATGCTATCAGTGAAGGAAATTCATCTAGACATGATTTGTTGACTTCATTCTACTCTGACTTCTCCACTTGTATGGATAAAGCTGAAAAAGATATGGAGAAGCTTCCAGATGTTAAGACAGGCGAGAAATGCCCTAACTGTGGAGCGGATTTAGTTATTAGAAAAGGAAGGTATGGCCAATTTGTCGCTTGCTCAAATTATCCTACATGTAAGTTTATTCAAAAGGAAAAACCTGAGATTGTTGAAGGAAAGATTTGCCCTAAATGTGGCTCTCCTTTGGTAAAACGTAAAGGTTATGGAGGAAAAGAATTCATTGGTTGTTCTTCATATCCCAAGTGTAAATATATAGAAGGCCAGGAAGAAAAAACTAAAAAACAAGTTGTTATTCCTGAAGATGCACCCGAATGTCCTAAGTGTCACAAAGGTAAATTGATCTCTAAGCATGGAAGGTTTGGTGAGTTTATAGCTTGCTCTAATTATCCAAGTTGTAGATATATTCAAAAGACAAAGAAAGCTAAAAAAGAAGAGGAATAAAAATAGATATGGCGATGAACATCGATAAATCATATGTTCGTGTCATCGGAGGAGGTTTGGCCGGAAGTGAGGCCAGCCTCCTTTTGGCACGTTTAGGAATAAAAGTAAAGCTCATCGATATGAAGCCTTCTAAATTGAGCAAGGCTCATCACGATAAAGATCACCTCGCTGAACTTGTTTGCTCGAATTCTTTAAAATCAGAAGATCCTCTTTCTGCCCCTGGAATACTTAAAGGTGAGATGGAAAGATTAGGCAGTGTTGTCATTGAAGCTAGCAAAATAGCAAAGGTTCCCTCTGGTCAAGATTTAGCAGTAGACAGAGATGTTTTTAGCAAGTATATAACTGATGCTATTAAGTCTAATAAGAATATAGAAATTATCGATGAAGATGTTCAATCTATTCCAGATGATGGAATATTAACAATAGTATGTACTGGGCCTTTGACTTCGGATGGATTATCAAATTTCTTAGCTGAAAAGATTGGAAAATCTATGCTTTCTTTCTTTGATGCTGCAGCTCCTTTAATATTTAAATCTTCCATCGATACTTCAAGGATGTTTGAAGGATCTAGATACGGAAAAGGTGAAGGAAAGTATTTGAATATTCCTATGAGCAAGGAGCAATATGAGAAATTCAATAATGAATTGATCAATGCTCAAAGAGCTATATTGCATGATTTCGATCATTTTGAAGGTTGTTTGCCTTTGGAAGTGATGGCTAAAAGAGGACCTATGACTCTTAGATATGGCCCTTTAAAAACAGTTGGACTCAATTGTCCACCTGATACATATGCTGTAGTTCAGTTGAGACAAGATGATGTGGCAGGAAGCCTTTATAGTCCTGTTGGATTTCAAACAAATTTAACTTTCCCAGAGCAAAAGAGAGTCTTTGGCCTTATTCCAGGATTAGAAAATGCTAAATATGCTAGATTTGGTCTTATGCATAGAAATACATATGTTAATGCTCCTTCTTGTTTGGATAGAACACTTCGTTTGAAGAATGATCCCAATATTTATATAGCTGGTCAATTGAGTGGAGTAGAAGGATACTGTGAAAGTGCAGCTATGGGTTTATTAGCTGCTTGTTATGTTTATCAAAGATTATCAAATGATAAAGTGGAATATATTCCTGTAAATACTTTGATGGGAAGCTTAGCTAATTATTTGGTTATGTCTTCACCAAATCATTTTGCACCGATGAATGCTACCTTTGGAATTATTGCAACGACACATAGCCGTAAAGATCATCAACTATTGAGAGATGAATCGTTAGGAAAATTAGATGAATGGGTAAAGAAAAATCTTCATATATAATAGAAGATGGTAATTCAAAAGAACTTTCTGAATTTCAAGATTATCTTTTGAATGTAAGAAGGTATTCATCCAATACAGTTAGCTCTTATTCTTTCGATATTTGTGATTTCACAAAATTTATTAGAGGCTTAGGTAAGATATTCAAAGATATTAAAGTCGACGATGTTAAATCTTGGATTTTAGATTTAACTGAAAGACAGATAGGAAAGAGATCTATAAAAAGAAAGATGTCTTCTTTGAAATCTTTCTATGCTTGGATGTATCTTCAAAAGAAAGTAGATTCAGATCCATTTGAGTATGTTCATTCTCCTAAAGCAACTCATGCTTTACCTGATTTCTTTTCTGAAAAAGAAATAGATGCTTTATTAACTGCAAATGAAAAAAGAACTGATAAATTGAAAGATCGTGATCAAGCCTTGTTAATGTTAATGTTTGCTTCTGGTCTTAGGGCTAGTGAAGTTGTCAATCTGACATTCAATCAAGTTGACTTCGACAACAGGATAATGAAGGTGTCAGGAAAAGGAAACAAGGATAGACTAGTTCCTTTCACTACTTCAGCTAAGGAAGCAATGCTTAATTATATAAATGGTCTTAGAAAGGACTTGTTAAAAGAAGACACTAAATATATATTTTTGAACTCCAAAGGAAATAAGATGACTGTTAGAGGGTTGGAATACATATTGGATGAAATCGAAGCTAAAACAGGATTGTATGGAAAAATTCATCCCCATATGCTTCGACATTCTTTTGCTACTAAGATGTTAAATAGAGGTGCGGATTTAAGAACGATACAAGAATTATTGGGTCATTCTTCTATTGAAACTACATCCATTTATACTCATGTCGCTTATGAAAATATGAAGGAAACATACGAGAAAACTTTTCCTCGTGCTAAAAAAGAAGATAGCAATCCTGATTATGATGAAGAAAGCGATAAAAACCAGTTGAAATAAAAAAGCAATTATGATTAAATAGTTTATCGCTGGCCCAGTGGAGAAGCGGTTTAACTCGGTGCCCTCTCAAGGCATTATTCATGGGTTCGAATCCCGTTTGGGTCACCATTCTTGTATTTATGTCTGATACTTCGGTATCGGACTTTTTTTTGTAAAAATAATCAATTCTGATTTATTTTTTGATATGTAAGCGTAAAAGATTTTTGCATTCGACAACTTGGATGGATTTACGAATAATCTAACCAGGAGGTTCGAACGGGATAAAATTTACGCTTACGTATCAGAACTAATAATTAGTCTATTTTGAAGGCGAAATTAGATGATATTCCCCTGCCGCTATGACGTTATTTGTTTCCGTGGTATTTCTTGTTTGAAATCACCATACTTTTCCATGGTTGATTTGGTCCCGGCTTCCATGTTGGTCTTCCAATTTTTTCTTGCCTCTCGTCTCCTGCCTTTTCTCGATTTGGACCGTGTTCCAGAGTTTTTTCTCTGTGAACCGCGACGATTTTGCCATCTGCTGCTTTTTTGACGACCGATTCGACGTATTTGCTGTTCAGTTTCTTCATACCGTTGATTTCCCGATTGAATGCTAAAGGACAATTGATCGGAAACAAATAACGTCATAACGACACTGCTTGAGTAGAAAAGTTGACAAAAAAGTCGGTGAGGGGGCTTCATTTTATGATTTGAAAATGTCCTTTTAATTAAAGAAATTGGGAAATATAAAGTAGTATTGATGTGAAAGCAAAAATAGTTTTTAAAGCCCATGTCTTTATAACTTTAGTGACCTATTATTATTGATTCGCTCACATAAATGATATAAAATGAAATTGTAAAAAATGCAGTGCCACTGCAGAAATTACAGAGGAGATTACTAATGATTCCTAGATTTATAACTAAAACTATTATTGATTGTGTTAAGCATTTTCCAATAACTTTACTTACAGGGCCAAGGCAAATTGGTAAATCAACTGAATTATTCAATTCTTTTAACTCCAAAGGTTTTAATTATATTTCACTTGATGACTCATTTAACTTGGCTTTTGCAAGAAAAGACCCTAGAAGCTTCTTGGATCTTCATCCTTCTCCATTGATTATAGATGAGGCACAAAAGGCGCCAGAACTATTTGTTGAGATAGAAAGAATAGTAAATGAATCTAGATTAAAGAGAGGGAATACGGAAAGCAATGGCATGTATATATTGTCTGGATCCCAAAGAAAAGACTTGTTAGATAGAGCTGAAGAGTCTCTCTCTGAAAGGGTAGCTATTCTAGATATGAATAATCTTTCAATAAATGAGATTTTAGGGAAGGATAATTCTCCCTTCGAAGTTAATCTTGCTAAAGATTCTCAAAGAAGCCTTAGATATACATTGAAGGAATCTCAAGCTTTTGAATATATTGTCAAAGGTTTCTTTCCTGTTCTCTATGCTGATCCTTCTATAAATATTTCTGTGTTCTATTCATCTTATATAACCACTTATTTAGGAAAGGATCTTAGAGACTTAATAAATATAAATGATGAATTTAAATTCTTGAATTTCTTAAAACTTTTAGCTTCAAACACAGGTGAAGAATTGGTTTATGATAACTATGCCAAGAATATAGGCGTTTCAATAAACACTATAAAAAGCTGGACTTCGGTTCTAATAAAGACAGCAATCATTTATTTAGTAGAGCCATACAAAGAGGAATCAATAGTAAAGAGAGTGGTGAAAAGACCAAAGATGTATTTCTTTGATACAGGATTGGCTGCTTATCTATGTGGAATAACTGATGCTAAGACCTTGCAAAACAGTTTCTTCAAGGGAAGATTCTTTGAGACATTTGTCTTTAATGAGATAAGAAAGTCTTTTATGAATGAAGGAATTATGCAGACTCTCTATTACTATAGAGATTCCGAGCAAAATGAAGTAGATATGATTTTAGTGAGAGAAGGAAAGATCTCATGTGTAGAGATAAAAGCTGGGCAAAACTTTAATGCTTCGGATACTAAAGCATTTAAGAATCTCATAAATTCTAAATTTGTACATGGGAAAAACGCAATTGTCTGCACAGCTGATAAGATATCGATGCTTAATGATGGTACTTTGCTTCTTCCTATTTCGTCAATCTAATCCATTCTTCCCACGCAGTGCTGAATTAAATTTATCATAGTATCTATTTCTTCTTTGCAGTCATTCTTAATCCATCTGAACACTACTGATATTATGCCTTGAGTGAAGAAGGTGAAGATATATTCCTTATCTTCTTCTTTTACTTTGTAATGGTCTAGTATAGGATTAAATACTCCTTGTTGCATCCTTTGAAAAGATTCTTCTACTTTAAATATTTCAGGTCTTTGTTCGGTGGCTTTGAAAGCTTGTCTATTCTTTTTGACAAATTCTAAATAAGGCTTTAGGAATTTTGGAGTGATGAGATTTAAGTCTTCTTTTTCTCTTTGTGGGGAAAGATGGCTATCTTATAGGAGTTGCAGGTTACGAGACTGATAAACTACTAATTATTGATTCGAAAAATTATTAAAAGTTAAACACAGAAAATTGATAAAGAAATTGTAGATCATGATAGTGGAGACGTTTATTAAATATAAATAAAAAGGAGCTGTTTTCAAATCTTCTTTGGCTGAAGGTTTTTAAACAGTTCTTTTTTTGTTTACATCTCCGCTATTGATTCTTTAGATAGAGCTTTGAACAAGTCAGGTGCTAGTCTTTTGATTGGAAGATAGGAAGTTTGACTTGATCTCAAATTAGCTTTTCTCAAATCTACTCAAGATTATATTTATCCATACTTAAAGTAAAGTCATTTATTTTCTAATAATTCTTCTGCTGCAATTACAAAGCATTTGCAAGGCAATTGCAAATCTAATATACTCTTATAGAGGTGAGTTAGTATGGAAACTGTTAATGTAACTATTAGATTGGATAAAAATATAAAAAAGGAAGCTGATAGTATTTTTTCTGATTTTGGCATGAGCTTTAATACAGCCATAAATCTTTTTATAAGGCAAACTATTAGAGAGCAGAAAATTCCTTTTGAGATTAAAAGAAGTATTAATTGTTTACCTAATGATGAAGCCAATTCAATCGCTGATAAGATTATAGATAAACACATAGATGCTTTTAAGGAATTAGCTAAATGATTTGGATTACACAAGAACAAATAATAGAATTCCAAGAAAAGCTTATTAGAAAAACTGGTGGTTCTTTTGGACTAAGAGATGAAGGCAGTTTGGAATCTTGTATTTATTCTCCGTTGCAATCATTTGATGGTAAAGAATTTTATTCTTCCATAATAGATAAAGCATCAAGAGTAAGTTATTTGTTAGTAAATAATCATCCTTTTATAGATGGAAACAAAAGAATTGGTGCTTTAACACTTTTATATATCTTAGAAGAAAATAAAATTAACTATAAATTTAATGACAAGGAATTAATAGATAGCTATCTTTCTTTGGCTGCAGGTGAAATAACTTATCAGCAGTTTGATACATGGGTAAAAGATCATATCTTAGATAACGAAAGTACAAATAAAACCAAAAAATAGAAATGTAAATGTGCTGGAAATCATAATTCACTAACTAAGAATTTTAAAAATGGTAAGATCATTTAAGAACGATATTATGATGAAATTGGTGATGTTTCTCGAATATAGTAAAACCAGCCCCTGTAGAGAGCTGGATTTTTTGTTTACATCTCCGCTATTGATTCTTTAGATAGAGCTTTGAATAAGTCAGGTGCTAGTCTTTTGATTGGGAGATAGGAGTTTGACTTGATCTCCGATAAGCTTTTCTCAAATCTACTTATGAATCCGACTGAGCTTGTTATGATTGAGTTTTCATATGATTCAATCACGGTGTTATAAGACATATTTAAAAATGTTGCTTTTATAAGAATTATATATGCCTTATAATTTTTAAAAGAGAGCTCTTCTATGGATTATAAATTTATAACTATTGATGGATATCAGATATTGGTCGATAACAAACGTGGTTTTATGAATTTGACTGATATTGCAAAGATGCTGAATTGCGAAGTCAAAAAGATAAAGGACCCTTTGAACGTTAGTGCTAATAGCAAGCTTTATACAGACACTAATGTTATTTTTTGCTCGGATAAAACTTATTATTCTTTGGATGTTGTAGTTATATTTATTTTTGATTATGACTATAAGATAGCATTCAAATTATATGAATCCGCTTTGAATAATGGGTTAATATTTAATGAATATATCAATCACAAAATTGATGAAGAGAAAAAAACATTCAATGAATTGAGATCTATCGTAAAAGAACAGGAAGATGTAATCGATACTTTTTATAAATACTATGATGCTGGAAATGAAAAGAACTCTAATGGTGACTATAGCTTTATCTCTACAGAAAGTTTGCAATTTTTAATAAGCTTAATTAAAGATATATATGATTTTGGTGATGGTTTCGGTGTCATAAGAGACTATTCATTATTATTAGATATCTTATATGGAATTAATTCAGCACTTGCAGATGATGAAGATGAAATAAAATTTGATGAATATGATAGTGTTTCATACATAGTGAAAACTATGTATAACATCATCAAGAAGAAGCCCTTTATCAAAGGCAATGAAATCATCGCTTATTTCATTGCTTATTATTATTTGATTAATTCTCAATTGATAGAAGAGGAAGGATCAAAAATGGTTTCTAGTGAAGACCTTTGTCTAGCCATAGGTCTTATCATAAGTTCAAACGATGATAATGCAGTAGATTCTTTAAAGAAAGCAAAATCTTTATTAGCTAAGCATTATGATCTTCCAAATTATAATTATGAAAAAAAGCCAAATTCTATCTTCGATACATCTAAAGAAGGAATAATTGAATACATTATTTCTTCAATAGAAGATTTTAGTGGATATCAAGGATATTATGATTTTTATAAAGGAAAAAGTATTGTTTATAAGATTCATTACCATGGAAGGTATAATAACTTCTCTTTAAATAGAGCAAAAACATTCTTATCTAATAACACTTTATATTTTAAAGGAGTTTTATATTGCTATTCTGAAGCTCCTACTGATTTGACAGATAGAGATGAATTCTTAAAAGACATAGTTGAAGAAATAAGAATTAGAAGTTATGACGATGTAATAACTCCTTTCTTAAATAGTTTAAAGAAAAAAGTAAAACCTTATTTTGATTTAGATTCTATCTCTATAAAATTTGACTTTGATATAAAGACTAAATTTGATGAAGATTATGAGTGGTGATTAAAGGAGTTACTTAATTTAAGTTTATGTCGAAGGATTTTATTCGGATATATTTATTTCTTTATTACTTCTAAGGTTGGAATGGTCGTATTGATCATTCTACCTTGTGCTGCAATTTGTATATAAGATTATCCATATGGTTATGGATGAAAAGAAGAAAAAAACATAAATAATTCTGAAAATGATAAAGAAAAATGGAAGATAAAGAAATGAATAGAAGATTTGAAGAATAATTTAAATAAAGACTATTAATATTCAAGTTAAATATATTAGGATGAATAAATATTTACTCTTTCTGTTTAAAAAGAAAAAACCAACTATTTTTACACAAGGCCTTACATAGTAAATAGCATTACTTATAATATTGAAGATTTAAACTATTATTTATTTCTTATTAAAGGGATAAGACATAAAAAAAAAAAGGATTTTTTATCTATGCGTAAAGAATTGAAATCAAAGTCTAGACGTAAGTGGTTGTTAGGTGGTTCGTTAGCTTTTGCTTCTGTCGCATTATTGACAACTGGTTTTGCTACTTGGGTTATCGGTACACAAAAGACCTCTGGAGATGGTCAACTTAATATTGGTGTTGATACAGTCGAAGATAAATCAGTAGAGCTAACTTTTAAATTAGATGATACTGACGATAGAATTATTGTTGCTGAAGATGCTGAAAAATCATCAAATGATAATTTACCTATTAAAAAAACTGTTACGCCTGATTGGAGTATAAAAATAAAAGATTTGAATGTCGTTGTTGGAGAAACACTTTATAATTCACTCAAGGCTAAACAAAAGGAAAAACAAGAAGCTGGACAAGATTTAGGTTTAAAGATTGCTTTTGAGCTTCAAAAAGATGTAGCAGATGATAAAAATTCGGTAACTAAAGATAAAGATTTGGTTGGAGTGAGAGGTGAACAAACAGAATCATCTTGGAATTATATAACATTAGTAAAAAGTAAATTTGATGTCACTTTACCAGATTCTTATCCTGCAGGTGGAAAGATTTATGATATAAATGATACACCTGATAATAAAACATTTTCTTTCATTTGGGGTTCTTATTTTAATGGAGATGCTCCTAGTAAATTCTACCAAGATAATGAAAAAAATAAAGAAGAGAGCCAAACTTTGCGTGAATACTATCAAAATGCTTTGAAAGAGCTTCAAGCAATGAATAAAGCTTTAGACAAAGGCACCTTAACGTTAACTGCTACTTTTGAATATGGCCAAACAACAGTAGGTGAATAAACACTTTGAAGAAGAAAGTAAGAAATAATAAAGTAATTTTAGCTTCTATCTTAGCTTTGGGTTGTCTAACTGCTGCTAGTGTTGGTTTCTCTTCTTGGGTAATTGCTGCTCAAGACATTAATAAGATTTCTAATGTGAATGTCATTGTTGATGTTGTTATAGATCATAGATATAATTTTGATGTTGCTGCTTTTTCCAATTCAACAATCAAATTAGGACCTAGCACAAAAGGACCATACATAAGTTATTCTGGAAGTGCACCCGAAGAAGCATTGGATTTTTTATTCAGCTTAACGTTTACTGCTAATGATGGTAAGGCATTCGACTTCACTTCTTTAGGTGATCAAAGTTTCGATATAAAATTTAGCTTTACTAAAACATTGAATATAAATGACAACGTTGATGGAAAAACATACATCGATTTCCCTTCTGAATCTCCTTCTAAAAAAACAATTGGAACAATTAGCAAGTCTGGATTTACTAAAAGTAGTGGTGTAACAACAGCTACTCAAAGTAGTAGTAATGAAATAACTTATAAGGATAAATTATCTTGGGGAAGTTATTTTGATAATAAAAACCCATCTGAATTGAGCAATTCTGATAAAGTTGATTCATATATAACAGGATTAAATCATCTTAAAGAATGCTTAAAAGATAATGCCGCTTTTGAAATCATTGTTAATATAGAAAAAGTAGTTTAAAGCAATCTCAATCGAATAAGAATGCAATAAAAAAGGGGCTGTTACGAAATTGATTCCTCCAAAGGGTCAGTTCTGACAGCCTTT
>OHCQ01000191.1_pt1 | contig 26405 bp, 20 predicted proteins | sample 1566791 | NCBI WGS metagenome assembly OHCQ01 (sample SAMEA3879541, study PRJEB24766) | human gut metagenome | biome: human-associated habitat; feature: feces | place: USA | collected 1985/1987
CTCCATCATACTGGGCAGATATACCGGGACAATTTAAAGCTTTTATTGATAGATGTACTCCGTGGTGTAACACACATGAACCGCATGCCAAAATAAGTAGTGATAAGAAGGGATATGCCATTGCATTAAGAACGGGACCGGGTATGGGAGAATGTGAGAGAATTATTGCAAGCATAGAACATTTTTATGGACATATGGAAATTGAGTGTTGTGACAGTCTTGGTTTATGTTCAGTGGAATATAAGGAAGATTTGGACTGTAGGAAAGAAGAAATTATAGAATTTTGTAGCAAGATAGAGTAAGTGTTTTATAGTATCTTACAAATATTTCAGAAAGAGTTAAGGATAGGTGGTAAAATTGATTCGAAAAGCTACATTAGAGGATGTTCCCCAAATTGTGAGCTTGGCAATTCAAATGTGGAAATCACACACAGTTGAAGATTTAACAAAGAATTTTTGCGAACATATAAGAAAAGGAAAAAATATTATTTTCTTGCTATATCAGAGGAACATATAGTTGGATTTGCACAATGCGGATTAAGGTTTGACTATGTAGAGGGAACTGATTCCAGTCTGGTAGGATATTTGGAAGGCATTTTTGTTTTAGAAGAATATAAAAAAGAGGTTATGCGAAAGAATTGTTAGGAGAATGTCAGAATTGGGCAAAAGATCAGGGGTGCCTTGAGTTTGCGAGTGACTGTGAGTTGGATAATGAAGATAGTCTTAGGTTTCATTTGAAAATGGGATTTGCGGAAGCAAATAGAATTATTTGTTTTACGAAAAGGTTAACAGATTTAGAGGAGTAGTATGTGATGGCAAAAAACTATAAATATAAAAAAACAACCATAGCAGACATAGATGAACTTGTAAGAACTAGAATTATTGTTCTTCGTGCAGCAAACAAACTATCGAATGATGTGGATATGTCATTGGTGGAAAAAGAATCCTATGAGTATTATAAGAGCACATTAGAAACAGGTGCGCATATTGCATATCTAGTGTATGATAACGAAACCTTTATTGGCGCTGGTGGTGTCAGTTTTTATCAGGTTATGCCGACCTACCATAATCCAACAGGTAAAAAGGCTTATATTATGAATATGTATACGGCATCGGCATATCGGAGACAGGGGATTGCATTTCATACATTAGATTTACTGGTAAAGGATGTAAGGAAACAGGGCGTATCACAGATTACTTTAGAGGCAACAGAGATGGGACGGCCATTGTATGAAAAATATGGATTCGTAAAAATGGAAGATGAAATGGAGCTGATCAAATGACAAGAGTTTATTTCGTGCGTCACGCACAGCCGGAATACGAATGGGAAGAAGACAGGACAAGACCTTTGACGGAAGAGGGTAAGAAAGATTCTGCAATTGTTCTGGAATTTTTGAAGGACAAGAAAATAGATGCGTTTTATTGTAGTCCATACAAACGCAGCATGGATACCATTGCAGAGGCAGCAGATTTTTTCACAAAAGAGATTATAACAGATGAGAGATTGAGGGAGCACGAAAAAGGACCTGATGGAAACAATCACGGAATGTTCCAGAAACGATGGGCTGATCATAATTATCATGAAGAAGGTGGAGAGTCCATTGCTATGGTGCAAAAACGTAACATAGAGGCACTGAATGAGATTTTATCAGATAATACGGATAAAGATATTGTTATAGGAACCCATGGTACTGCTCTTAGTACGATATTGAACTTTTATGATAGTAATTTTGGCTGTGAAGATTTTTTGCGAATTATAGATAGGATGCCATATATTATAGAATTGGATTTTGAAGGCGATAAGTTGGTTGGCAAACAGGAACATTGCCATGTGGAGAAGGAATTTAATGGTAAGCAACGTGCGGATAAGAAGTAGAGAGGTATAGATGAATACAAGATATTATATGGTCATTATTAAAGGTGAAATAAAGACATACGAAATAATGTCGTGTGTGTACAATAGAAATACCAAAAAATGGGATGTAAAATTCAATACTGGAAAAACATACTCGTATGCATATTTGAATGTGGAAAAGTTGACTGATCCGGAGGTTTTGAATCCTAACATGTATCGGATTAGCAGAGAAGGACGAGAGTTCTTTGATGTTAATGCAATATATGTATTTAGAAGCGGAAGTGAGTCTTATTGGCACATTTGTTTTGGCGATGGTGGTGAAAGAGATTATCGTCGGAGCGATTTGCATATTATAGAGTCCTGTCTTAATCAAAGCCAGTCATCAAATGTATTTGAATATATAAAGCAAATTGCAGGTTTGAGTAATCTTAAGAATGAAGAGACTGGTGAAAAACTATTGTCTAAGAGGTTTGATAAAATTTCTTTTGTGGGTAGTGATGTGGCTTTAGCAAAGTATTTGAATCCATCATTATTGCAAGAGAAAAGAATAGGACGGGAATACATTCCGATTTTCCCATTCGGATGCAATAACAGTCAGTACAAGGCAGTGAAAAATGCCATGGAGAATCAGATTAGTGTTATACAGGGACCTCCAGGAACAGGGAAGACACAAACAATATTGAATATTATTGCCAATATATTAATGCAAGGGAAAACGGTACAGATAGTATCCAATAATAATTCGGCAACAGAAAACGTATATGAAAAATTATCTTCTCCAAAATACAATTTGGGTTTTGTTGCTGCGACATTAGGAAGTTCTAAAAATAAGAAATTATTTGTTGAGCATCAGGACGCCGCTTATCCCGATTTTTCGTCGTGGAAAACGGGAGAAGATCCAAGTGTTTTGCAGAAGGGAATAGCAGAGCAATCCAGTCAGTTAAAAAGTGTTTTTGATAAGCAGGAAAAACTGGCGTGTTTAAGGCAGGAACTTTCACAGTTGGTTACTGAACAGGAATATTTCAATCAATATGTTAAAGAATCAGATGTTCATACAGATAGTATTAAGTTCAAGAAAAAACTATCTTCAAAGCAATGGATGGTATTGTGGCAGGAATGCCAGTTGATTTCAGAAGAGAAAACGGCAATAGGATTTTGGTTCAAGATAAAAGCCTTATTTAAATATGGAGTAACCGATTGGAGCATTTATAAGCAGGATATTTCAAAGATAATTACAACCTTTCAAGCAATGTATTATCGTGCGAAGCAGGAGGAATTGTCTGCAGAAATTGCAGATATTGAAAAGCATTTGAATAATGTTAATAAGAATTTGCTTGATGATTTATGCAATCAGTCAATGATTGTGTTAAAAGACAAACTGGCAAGAAAGTATGAAGGTAACAGCAGTAGAAAAACTTTTAGTGAAGATAATTTGTGGAAGGAGCCATACGATGTACTGGCTGAGTATCCGGTTATATTAAGTACAACATTTTCCTCAAGAAACAGCCTGAATTCAGATGTGGTGTATGATTACCTTATCATGGATGAGGCATCACAGGTAGATATTGCAACTGGTGCGTTGGCATTGTCCTGTGCAAGGAATGTTGTTATTGTGGGGGATACCAAGCAACTTCCCAATGTTGTTACAGATGATATAAAGACCAAAGCAAAAGCTATATTTGACAGCTTTAATGTGGGTGAAGGATATCAGTATACGAAGAGTTTTCTACAATCCATTTTGGATGTTATGCCAAACGTAACACAAACATTGTTGCGGGAACATTATAGGTGTCACCCCAAAATAATCAATTTCTGTAACCAGAAATTCTATCGTGGTGAATTGATTATTATGACAACGGATAAGGGTGAAGAGGATGTATTATCTGTGGTAAAAACAGTCGCAGGAAATCATGAGCGTAACCATTATAGTCAGCGCCAGATAGATGTTATTAAAAATGAGATTATACCAAAATATGTTTCCAATCCGGAAGAAACCGGAATTATTGCACCGTACAAAAATCAGGTAGAAGCATTAAGCAAGGAGACAACAGATATTGATGCTGCTACAGTGCATAAGTTCCAGGGCAAGGAGAAAGAGAATATTATTATATCTACCGTGGATGATGAAATATCTGATTTTGCAGATGATCCATATTTAATCAATGTTGCTGTATCAAGAGCCAAAAAGAAATTGATGTTGGTTGTAACTGGAAATGAGCAATCAAAAGAGCGCAATATAACAGATTTGATTGATTACATTCAGTATAATAATTTTGAGGTTACTGAAAGCAAGATTTATTCGATTTTTGATTACCTTTACAAACAGTATACTGAGGAAAGAAGGGTATATTTGCAGAAGCACAAAAAAGTATCAGAATATGATTCGGAAAATCTGATGTATTCATTGATAGAGGACATTATCTCCGCTAACAAGTATTCAAGCTTGGATGTTGTTTGTCATTTTCCGTTGAATATGTTGATTAAGAATCCAGAACTATTAAATGAGCAGGAATGTCAGTATGCAATGAATCCAGCAACACATTTAGATTTTCTGATTTATAATAGAATTGGTAAAAAGCCTGTGTTGGCGATTGAGGTTGACGGATATGAATACCATAAAGAGGATACTGTTCAGGCTTCAAGAGATTTGTTGAAAAATCATATTATGGAGTTGTATGAAATTCCATTACTGAGATTTATGACTAATGGTAGTGGCGAAAGAGAAAAGATTGTAGAGATGCTAGATAAGTTTGTTTGATAGCGTGAAAAGAAAAAGGAGAAATTACCATGGCTGTATCTTATAAAAGATTATGGAAATTATTAGTGGATAAAGAAATGAGCAAATTGGATTTGCGTAAGAAGGCAGAAATTGCTCCTAATACAATGACAAAGCTTCGCCGTGATGAAGAGGTGAGCCTAACGATTCTTAGCAAAATCTGCAAAACTTTACATGCAGATTTTGGGGATATTGTGGAGTATGTGCCGGATGCAGAAATATGGGATTTGTATAATGAGAACAGAGAGCTTCTGAGAAAAGACCATATCAGAGGAGAACAGTTACCGATAGACGGATACCATCTGGTGGTGCATGTATGGATTCGTAATTCAAAGGGAGAGTACCTTATTTCGCAGCGTTCTGCAAATAGGCCAACATATCCTTTGATGTGGGAATGTGTAGGTGGTTCGGTTGTGAAGGGAGAAGATAGTTTACAGGGAGCAATTCGTGAGGCAAAGGAAGAGGTTGGCGTTGATTTAATGCCGGAAAATGGACAAGTGCTTTTTACAAAGATACGAAAAATCATTGAGGGAAAAATCTTTAATGATATTATGGATGTTTGGCTGTTTGAATATGAAGGAGAAGTCGATTTGGGAAATGCTACAACGGATGAAGTGGCACAGGTTGCTTGGATGAACAGGGAACAGATAAAAGAATTGTTTGATGCAAATATGTTTGTGGATACATTGGAATACTTCTTTACGGAAGTGGACAAGCAGTAAATAAAATAGGTGGTGTTTTAGTGACTAATTCAGAAAAACTATTAAGTTCTTTTTCGGAAGATTTCTTTTATAAAGAGCTTGTATATGCTGATTTGAAATTCGTTCCAGAAGGTGGGACAGAGATAGAATTAGCGGATTTAATTATAAATCTTGAAGATGTTATACTGGCAATTCAATTAAAGGAACGGAATGAAAGGGATAGGACGCAGGACAAAAATGTAGAAGAAAAGTGGCTGAAAAAGAAATGTAAAAAAGCAAAGGAACAGATAAAGGATACAATTTTGTTTATCAATAATGAAAAAGTCTCTTTCATAAATGCTAGAGGAAAAGAAACAAAGATTAATCCTAGTGCGGAAATTGTTCCGTTGGTTGTTTTTGAAAATGTTAGTATATCAGAATATGAACATTTACTTCGTAGTCATACTGCTGATGGTTTATCAGTTAATTGTATGTCAATAGATGACTTTCAGCTTATGTGTCAAGAATTAGTGTCTCCAATAGAAATAATAGAATATGTAAAATGGAGAAAAGCGTTTTATGAAAAAAACGGTGTAATTAATTTATTGATTACAGAAACAAAGAAAGGGTTCTTTCTAAGCAAGCCTCAGAAACAAGAAACTTTGGTACATCAATATTTATATGAACAATATGGGGATGATGTATTAGCGGAAAATAATTTTTATTATGAGCTTTTTAGACAATATGTATCCGTTTTATATGAGCATATAGAAATGGTATCAGAACCTAATGGATGTTATGAAGTGGTAAAATTTTTGGCACATTTGTTTAGGGATGAAATAAGGTGTTTTGTTGAAAGAGTTGAGAAAGCATTTGTAATAGCGAAAAGAAAAAGATTTGAATTAGTAGGCACATTGCGTAATTCACAAAAGGAATATGCTATGGTCTTTACTGCTACAGAGCAAGGAGAACAGATACCATCGGAGAAATTATTGTCTGGAGTTTTTGAAAAACAAAAAGTTCACACTTTATTGCAGATAATAACATATTGGATTGATGACGATGAATACAGAATAGATTTTGTTCTGTGGCAAGATAATAGAAGTATATAGGATAGGTTGTAAGTGAGAAAGGAGAAATTTTGAATATGAGTGATGATTTTAATTTAGATATTATCCAAAATGATGCTGAACTTGAAAAATTATGTACTGATTCAGTAGAATTAATAAATTACGCAAGAAATATTGTTGTAAATCATGTAAATATAGTACAGATAATGACTTACTATTCATTAGGTAGATGGATTGTGGAAACGCAACAAATGGGAGAAAAGCGAGCAAAATATGGAAGCAAAGTTATTAAAACATTATCAGAAAAGCTTCAGAAAGAGTTTGGTAAAGGATTTTCAGAAGATACTTTAAAGAATGCCAGAAAATTTTATTTGACATATAAAGAACGAATAAGCGAAACGGTGTTTAGCCTTTTTGCAATTGAAAAAAGTGAAACAGTGTTTAGCCTTTTTGAAAAAGAGCCACCTTTTATTGTTTCGTGGTCGCATTATTTACAGTTAATGCGCATAGAAAATGAAGCTGAACGTAGCTTTTATGAAATTGAATCGGCAAAAACAGGATGGGGAGTTCGTACTTTGCAGCGACAATATAATTCCAGTCTATATGAACGTTTGGCGTTAAGCAGAGATAAAGAAGGTGTTTTACGCCTTGCAACAGAAGGCAATGTTATTGCAAAACCAGAGGATATTATAAAGCAGCCTACGGTTCTTGAATTTCTGGGTATGGAAGAAAAAGCAAAGTATTCTGAAACAGACTTGGAAACAGCCCTTATTAATAAATTACAGAAATTTTTATTGGAATTGGGAAAGGGTTATCTTTTTGAAGCGAGGCAGAAACGGTTTACATATGATGAAGAAAATTTTTATGTGGATTTAGTATTTTATAATCGTCTGTTACGATGTTATGTGTTGATAGACCTTAAAGTGGATAAACTGACGCATCAGGATATTGGACAGATGCAGATGTATGTTAATTATTATGATAGATATGAAAAATTAGAAGATGAAAATTCCACAATAGGTATTCTTCTGTGCAAAGAAAAGAATGACGCTTTAGTTGAGATTACTTTACCCAAAGATGCAAATATTTACGCATCAGAGTACAAATTATATTTGCCGGATAAGAAGTTGCTCCAGCAGAAATTGAAGGAATGGATTGAAGAGGAAGAAGAATAGTTCTATAAATGTGTGTAGTTGGGATTTGGGTTTGCCCTAATAGAATTATGTTAACATGGAGAATGTAAATGGGAATACAAAATACGAAGAGTTTTCAGGAATTTATTGAAAGTCAGGAAATATCAGCGGATAAAGAAAAAGATATAGAACAAATGATAGGAGCTTTTTCTGAATATTTAGTAGCAGTTAATCCGGAATATGCCTATAATAAGACTTATTTGAGTGCGTATGTGAAAGATTTTATTCAATGTCAAAAAGCATTAAAACTAAAATATCAGATACTCGTAGATAAGATTTTGGATAAGATTTTTGCTGCAGGCATTGAACAAGAGTGCATAATCAATATTGATGATGTATGGAAATTTGAAAAGGGGAAAGTAAGGCTTAGCAACACATTTAATCCTGATATCGTTAAAAGGGACATATTGCAGCTTGAATTGGAATTGATACATGAAAATGGATTTGTGATTGCAGAAGAAATAAATATTGAGGACGATTATGAGAAAATAATTGATGAGTGTATAGCAACTTTTTTAAAACGAAGAAAAAGATGTTGAGGATTTTGGACAAAAGATTAAGGATGTCAATGAAAAAATAACTGTGTGGATGAATGAGTTATATGAAAAAGAGAATCAATTTATTTCGTCAGATTTATTATCATTTGTTGCAGAAAAAATAGACTTGTATGGTATAAACATTCACCCACCTGGTGATAAGAGTACAATTTCTAATATTGCAGATAGTAAAGAAGGTGAAGTATATATTCATTGTATTGGTAGAGAAACATCAAAGACTGCATTTGATATCAATACAAGCTTTTCAGATGAAGAAAGTAGAATACTATTGAATAAAACAGGAAGTATTTTAAAAGTAATAAATAAAGAATTGGAACAAATTGATTTAGAAATAAATGATGAACAGCAATTAACGGCAGAAGATAAAAAATATAAAGAGTCTTATAAAAAGAAATTGGTTCGTTATAAAAAGTTCTTTAAATATCGATATAAGGATTTACAGTACAGGGAGAAAAGCGATACGCAATCATTACAGGAAGAACTTTTAAACGACTTGAAATTTTTGGATGATAATAGTGATAAAAGCAGCAATCTATCAGAATTTTTTGAACTATATAATGAAGACACATTGGGGGCAACTATCAGTTTTGTGTTGAAAGCAATGCACGAAATGGGAGAGGATTACTCTGTATTAATTGAAAAAATTCTTAAATTAAACATGTTGTTATTTGGAAACAATAATAAAAATAGTTCCTATCTATATGTTGCATACAGGGATTATATCGAGCAGTTTCAATATGAGGCTTAGATTCAATTCAATCCGGAGGTTTCGAGAGTAATAAAATATACTCAGATTTTGTTAAGAATATACGTGAAGAGTTGAAAAAATCAAATTTAGCAAAACGACCAGTGAAGAGATTGCTTAAAGAATATTATTTAAAAGTTGATTCGTTTTATGAGAAATTAGTACGAGAAAATCATGCAAAAAATAGTGCTACAGAAATAAGAAATCGACATGAGCTAGGTTTTATAGATAGTGCGCTTAGAGAAATTGTAGCAGAGGTATCAGAAGCACATGGATATAAAGTAAATGATATTTATAAAATCAAATCAACTGCTAGTTCAAAGTTATGGAGCCAAAAATTTACAAAGATAATCTTGAGATTGGCAGATTTGTTGGATATGAGTAATTATCGTGTATCTGCATTGGTTTTAAACCATAACTTAGATAATATGGGAGATACTTCGAGATTTCATTGGTTGTCCCATTTGGTTACAAAGGGATATGAAATAGAAACAGATTATTATTTGGATGAGAACAAAAAAGTTAATTTTTTGGAGAAGAACAGTATTGTTGAAAAAATTATGCTAAGGATAGATGTTGAATTGCCACAATTAACGCATGAAAATCCGTATGGATGTAAAGAAATGGGATTGGAGTCAATTGACAAAACTGCAATAAAAGTTAAGTGTGGTAAAGCGTGTACAAGTGATAAATGCAATTTTCTTTGTAAGTGGTTTGTTAAAAAGAATTATTATTTGTTTTTAGAATTAGCATCTTTACAAGAATACTTAGAATCTCTTCCGGATAACTATTTTAAGCCAGAAATTGAAGTGCTAGTAAGTTCGAGCGATAAAAATAAGCTTTCTTAGCTTGTATTGGAACTACAAAAAGTAGAAGATATATTAAAATATAAAAGCTGATGTTATGTAGGAGATAATAAGCATGAACAAATTTTCAGAAAAGGACTGGAAAATATTCAGAAGTAAAATTGCTGGATGGCAAGAAGCTTATATGGATAAGCTCAACAAAGAATATATTGAAATACTAAGTGGAGATGGGAAACCATCTGAGAAATTTTGGGCATTAGAGAAAAAAATAAAAGCGGATAAGAAAGATTGTGGAGTGCAATGTGAGATGAGCAGGTCAAATCAATTTTATATTATGCTTTCGCTCCTGAATGAAGGAGCCATTACTATGGAAGATTTAGAAGATTTTAGCGATGATTTGAAAGAGATAATGCAACATTTTGTGGGGCTATAGCTTGATATAAAATATATATTTCTTGATCGAGAGCAATTGAGAATTTAATTGAGTTTTTATCGAGTTGTTTTCAGAAAAAACTCGATAAAAACTCAAAAGAAACTCGGAGAGAAACTTAAGACTCAGAGGGAGTATGAAAGTTTAATTAAATTCATTCATAGCATCAACATATTCTTGCAGACCATCAGTTTTAAGAGCAAGTTCTGCATACAGCAGAAGAGAAACATTGGTACCAATATCGTGATGAAGTATATGAAAAAATCGCAACGCAATGGTGTGAAAGATATAAGATTGATATTGTTGAATAAAAGAAAGGGGCTACTATAATACCTACAGAAGATATTATATCGATAGTGAAAAACACAATTACTGCATCAATTAAATGTAACACCCATCGGGGATACATTGGTTGGAGCAGCTGCGATAATATTTGTATGGATATGCGTGACTGTCTTGATATGTGTGCTGAGACTTTAGAAATGCGTGGTTATATGGTTGCACTTGAGGCGGCTACATATATACTGGTATCTGGTGTTAAGTTAGCATCTCATGCAGATAGTAGTTCGGGAATGCTTACAGATGTTATCATGTGTACATACGAATTAATAGAAAAATGCGCAAAAGAAATCGAAAAACAGGACAAACAAATGCGGGAACAAGCATTTGCATTGATTATAAAACAGGCAAGAAAGAGTGTATTTGATGGTTGGACTGACTGGCGTTATGACTTGCTGAAATGTGGGATTTGCCTATGCGATGAAAAGAGTGCAAAGAAACTTGAAAAGGTTTTGGATACCTTGTTGGAAATTTCACGGGAGGATTATTACCCGGAATATACGAAAAAAGAAGATTTGATTGTAAGATACCTTTTACATAGACATTTATATGGCAAAAAGAATACGCAGAAGGAACTATATCAGAATATTGCAATAAATGAACTCTGTATTATAGCTATCAAGGATGCTATGGAAGATAAGAATTATGATGAAGCAGAGAAGCTTTATTTAGGGAAAGTAAATGCAGAAGAAACATGGCATTATCATTGCAGTGATCCGGAAGATTGGAATAATATATTATATGATATATATAAGACAGCAAACAACAAGGAAAAGCAAATCGCACAGGCAAAAAAAGCTGCTATTGATGGGAAATGAGAAGTTCTGGGGTGTTTTGAAACAGATTTATAATAAGTGCGGGGTGTGGAATGAAAATTACGGAAGCTTACTGGATAAATTGAAGGATAACAAGCGAACTGTTTGCTATCGTAGTATTCTTATTTCTGAAAATGAAAAGAAGAGATTACTTGATGATGTAATGGAGAATCTGTATGATTTATTTTATTATGGAAAATATTTGGTGAAGGAATATCCGGAGCAGCAGGCACAGTTAAGCACCCGCAAGCCACATTTGATTATTCGTTTTTAGTAGTAAAAGTAGATTATATCTGCCATAGATTTCGTAGATGCAACATGGAATTATTGCAACTAATTTGCTACTAAAGTTTTTGGAAACGATATGAAAAGAGTAACATTAGATGAAACATATGTGGTGGAATGCCGCATAAAATCAGCATTTTCGATTTGATGATACTTCCTTTGGGAAGAGTTTGAATGATGTGAAATGACCGGGAGACCGCTAAATAAGTGGACTCTCGGTTTTTGTGCTTGCAAAATGCTTGCATTTTATATATTCCAAGATTTCACAAAATCAATTATATCTTTATATACAGCATCTGAGAAGTCCGGATACTGTTCTAATACTTTGTTTATCCATTCTGGACCATGAGCACCCGCAACATTTTTTATAAAGCATTCTAGTTCGCCGACAGGAACAATAAATATTTTGAGCTTTTTTAACTCTTTATCTAGACATTCGAATGCATTATATGCATCTCCTGGTGGAATACTATTTTTCCCTCCATGTTTTACGATTGACCATTTGGTTTCTATTTTTAATAGATCTTTTAATTGTTTTATCTCGGCAGGAGTGAGTTTACCATCGGAAGATTGATTAAGTATATCTAAAACGCATTGTTTATATTTCTGGCGATTAATTGTACTATTAGGTGTTGTTAGATTGGCTGAAAGAAGTTTTGTTTTACTTTCAAAATTATTCCAATCACCGCCTGCAGACTCAATTAATCCTTTTAAAACTGATGGATCATTCAAGATATCTATATCTGGAATAATCCATACAGGAATGTTTAGTGACTTAAGTGCAGAAACAACTTTGCCCATTCTATGTTTTCCACCACAATGAATAAATAGTGTTTCAGAAAAAGAGTTTTTTGTTTCTTTTATATAAGAGTCAATTATTGAATATAATCGACAATCGGAATCACTTTCACATAGAACAACATTTTTGTGAAAAATACTTGACATTATTTCGGAATGACGAAGTAGCGGATCTTTCCACAAAAGATTGAATTCGTCATTATTTAATATTGAAAAATGATTAGTATTATCGTTACGAGTTATTCTAACAATTTTTATTCGATTAGGACATGTTTCTAAAAGACCTTTCAGTATTTCTGGGCTGTGTGTAGATATAAAAGCTTGTTGTTTATCTGAGAGTAAAGAACCTATGGTGTGCCCCATAATTCTAGCTTGAGGTGGGTGCAAAAAAGATTCTGGTTCATCAATTAAAAAAATTTTATGATGTTCAATAATAAGATTCAACAGTATTCCTGTAAAACTTCTAATTCCATCACCTTGGTTGTGGATTTGTGGGTATTGTTCTAAAATGTCAGCATAGTTTTCCATTTGAACTAAAAAATCAGATTCATTTTCTTTATTTATGGAAATAGATTCTCCCATACATAAAGGAATTGTTGCGCCATACTGAGTATTTGGTATTATATTGGTTGCAAAAGCTTTATTAAAATAATCGCTAATTTTCATTCTGTAATGTTGATTAAAGGCTACATTGTGAATAGGGTGCGTTTTTGGCGCATTTCGATTAATGTTTTGCGGTGGCTTGCAAATTGACAATCGAGTTTCTGTATTTAGATATGAAACAAAAATATTCTGAGCATTTCCAAAGCGGTTGTCTCTGTCATTTACACTGTTGAATGAATAGTTTAATCCTTGATATGTTTTATAATTTCCGTGGTCTTGAACATTAGAAATAGAGGTAACATAATCAATTAATGAGTCGGTTGGTTTATATATTTCAATATCAGAAATAACTGTTGAAGGCTTCTTAGAGTCGCATAGTTCATATATATCTTTAAGTGATTGGCTTTTTCCAGCATTATTTGGGCCTACAAAAACAACAATATCGTTTTGATTTACATTTAGTTCTTCGTTGTCGTTGAATATCAGTTTTGATATATAGGTGTTATAATCTCTTTTGTCATTTTCAGACATAATTTAGTATTCTCCTTTCATATTTTCATCCAATCCACATAGTTCTTATTTCCATTGTTATCATCACAAGACCTCGGCCAGTTTAATTTCCAGTTCATATACTGCTCTTTTGTGATTTCTTCCTTTTCAAATTCCGTATATCTGAGATGCCATTCCTGCATAAATTCATTTACAAGGTTATACTTCACGGCAATTCCAATCGGAGCATTGTAATTGAAATAGTTGCAAGCTGCATAGGTTGTTGGATAACAAGCCAATAGAATATGTGGCGATGGCTATGGCCGGGGAGATGCAGGCATATTGCAATATTGAGGATGAGATGGTTAAGGGAATGTTTGGGTCGATTGTGCAGGGGTATCTGAAAAAGGGGGATAACCAGGCTGCGGCGGAGATGATGGCCAGGGAGTTTTTTAGGTATGAGAGCTGAAAAAATAATGAATAAATCATTATTCGGTAGGTCAACATTTTAAGTAATTGTTTGGAGTAAAAATATATGATATATTATACGAGAGGAGATTAGTTATTAAAAAATAAATATGTTTATGATCAAGTGCACCCAATAATTAAACAGATAAAATGTTTGGGTATATTAATTTTTAGTGAGGTAAATATCGTGACAATAGATCAGATTATTAGGAAGATTGCGCAGTTGGAATATAGTTTGTTTGTAGTAAATAGTTATGCGGCTGGAATTCAACAAGATGATGGACGATATATTACAAAATATTTTCCTATGTCACCATTTGTGATTGAACAAATGCTTAAAAGACAAGGGTCTATGGGATGTTATCAGCAGGGATATAAGACAAATAGAATTAAATGGATATGTTTCGACTTTGATTGTAAGGATAAAGTCGAGCCAAACGTACTTTCTTTGTACAATCAGAGCATTGTTCCATTTACACAGATGTTAGATGAATTTGAAATTAATTACATGCTTGAGTTCTCTGGAAGAAGGGGGATTCATGTTTGGATAACGTTCGATAAGTTGATAACTAAGGAACTTGGGTATCGAATTGTGTGTAAGTTGGAGCAGTGTTGTCCGGCATTGTATGGAATTATGGAAAGTGAGGAGTGGGGGCTTGATAGATTTCCAGCTACAGACAGCAGTCGTAATAATATAGTTGGGAAACAAGTAAAATTTCCTCTTTCATGCCATATGTCAGGGGATAGATCGTTTTTTTTTACTAGAAGTTTTCAGAAAAAAGAGGATACTGAGTCAAAAAAGTTCTTCCAAGAACAGCTAACGATACTTGAGGATTATAAGCCAAATGACATAGAAGTTATTACCAGTAGACTGGGCATAGATATATCACATAGTGATGAAGTAAAATTAAAATATAGAAAATATCGTTTAGCTGGTAAAATAGAAATAACGGTGGATCAAGTGATAGATATTTTATCAGAGACGGAAGTGTTCAAAAAAATTTTTCTTAGAATGAAACAAGGATTAGCAATGCCACAAGATTGGACTGTTTTACTTGGAACATTGTATTTGTGTGATTCAAATGCACAGCTTGTAAAAGATGTATTTAGGAAATTCCCTAATTATGATGAGTATAAGACATATAGTAATATTGAAAAATTAGGTGATAGATATTTCCCGGCTACTTTTGAATATCTTTATCACATTTATGGAATGAAGATAGAAAGCAGTCTTGATAGACAGGAGACAAGTTTACATTACTTACTACGTAAATGTGGTTTGGAACAGAATCTTTTGATACAATATGAGGAACTGAATGAGAAAAAGGCTGTTTCTGATATTGAGCTTACAGTAAAAAAGGAAAAGGCTTATTTAAAAGATAATGATGAGGTACCGGATGTTTCTATATGGAATAAGTTATGTGATTTAAAGCAGTATGATTTAAAACACTATGATGACATAATTGAAAAGATAGTAAGGGGAGAAAAAACTGAATATGTACCGACTGAATACAAAGCTTATGAGAGAGTAGAATCATCAGAAAAGGTAAGAACATTGGTATCACTTTCTGCTAAAGATCGCGTTATTACAACCAATCTAGCATTGCGATTGTGTAGCAAAATGAAAATAAATTGGAAATCATTTAGTTATCATATATCTTACACATCACAAGAAAGAATTTTTTATTATTGGTATTCATCATGGGGGAAATTCATAGATCACATCAGAGTATTTACAGAAATTCCTTTTATGGATAATTATGAAGCGTTTTATATAGACTTAAAAGGTTTTTATGATCATATTGATTTTGTGTCAGTATTTAGGTCTTTTGAAGATTTATTGGATGAAGAAACAAAAAATATTTTTGTTTTTTTAACAGAATTTAATGATATGTTGATGAAGAAGCTACAGAACGGAAGACGGATTGGTGTTCCACAGGGACCAGCCTATGCAAGGATTATTGCTGAGATGTTTTTGGATCGATTATTGGAGTCTGTTTGTCAACGATTTAACAATAACGGATTTTATATGTATCGTTACGTTGATGATATTGTCTTTTTTTGTGAACCAAATTTTGACGGAAAGGCAATGTATGATTATTTAATCGGTGCGCTTCCATCAGCAGGACTCCCTGTAAATTATGATAAAACCAAATATTTTGGGAAAATTAGTCTGATAAATGATGGGGATAGAATAGAACTTCTTCATCAAAATAGTTTTAATTATGAATTAAAGGAAAATGAGTATACAGGAATTCTTGTTGAAGAAGAAAGACGAAAAAAATTAAAGAATTATTTAATGAAAAATCCTTTTGATGTAGAATCTTTGGGATATATATTTGGCACAAATACATTTTCAGAGGCACAAAACTGGTGCTTAGAATACTATCGTAAAGATATTTTGAAAAGTTGCAATGGTAGAGGAAGTAATTTTAGAAAATTTTATGAATTTTTATTTCGCAATGAACGATATATGAAGCTCATTTTAGATAACGAGGAGTTAGCTCTTATATCACTCGATTCATTAAATTTTAGCAATTTTGTACATTCGTTGTATTATGCTGTGCAAGATCACGTGATTGCCCCCTCTATTTTCGAAAGGATTAAGCATGAATATATAGAAAAACTGTTTGATACAAAAATGAAGAAGGATGACGAAATAATCATAAATGCATTGAGAATAATTACTGCGGAGGTGTCAAATGAAAAAGCTTGAGATATATTTACAGGCGTTGCAAGCAGGACAGCACGAAAGAAGAATAATATTGAAAACAATTGAAGAATTAAAATCATGTACACCACAAGAATTATCGGAGTATAGATTACTTGTTGCAGCATTGTATTGCCAATTGCTTCAGTATTGTCAATCTATGTATAAAGGAAATGTTCCACAAGATATAGTAGAAGAATTATTACAGACATTTGAGAGTATTGAACAGATTGGTGTAGAAGCAACTGAAAAGGAACGATATGATAGTAATTTGACTACTGTATGGTTTTTACATGAATTAAAAACACATGGTAAGGTTGGAGATGTTTGGAAAATAGAGGATGAGTTGCTTCAAAAATCTATACAGATTCTTATACAGGAATTAGATAATATTTATTTTGTTTTTGATATTAAAGAAGACGAACAATATGTTTTTCCTATTCATAACATGATAGCAAAAGTTGTTGAAAGACCAGAATTTGTAGATATTAATAATCCGTTGGGAATATATCAGATACATATTCTTCAACTTGCAGTTAGGTTATTTATTAATTGTGAAGATAAACAAAAAATTCTTCAGACACTAATTGACCAGTGCAATTTAAGATTTATTAAGTACCTTAACGCTTCTGGGTATATAATAGATACGATGGATTTACTTAATTATCAGAAAAATGGAGTTATGATCTTTTATGATGCTATGACAAATAAAGTTCTTGTAAGGAATAAAAGTCGAAACTATTTTGAAGGGAAGCCTTTATGGGAAATAGGTGGAGTAACCATTGAAGAGGAAAAAGATCATCATAGGAATAAAATAGGTTTTTTTGTGGAATATGATTTGGAGAAAAGCGATTCATTGAAAGATCATTCTGACATTCTAAAAAGCGAAGATGGAAGACAGGCTTTTTTGAGGTTGGTTTTTGATAAAAAGGCATATAATATTCTTTTTGAACATTCTATTATTAAGAAGGCAGATGGTTCTTTATTACCAGTTAATCCATACTGTTATAATGATAATAAAATAGTAAAAGGATGGTTGAAAAGTAAGACGGGCACGATTTATGAAAAAGAACACTTAATAGATGCGATACGTGAATATAGGAGTTCGGCGCTTAAAGTTTGCAAAGAGTGCGTGATGAATAGAGTGACATTTGGTTTAGCTATTATGCTTCTTCAAAATGAGAATGTAGGAGTGAATGGACTTGGGGTGGATGAATTAAATTCAAGTGAATGGTATCAAAGTCAAGTGTTGAAAAATTGGGTGGAACATTGCTCTGATTCTATAGAAGCCTTGACATTTGTAGCAGGTCAATGGCAAAGAGAAAATGAATATTGTGTTATCACTTATAAGAAAAATAAAAATTCAAAAGAGAAAAATATTGAAGAGCATGAAATAGAACCATTGGATTTTTATCCTTTAAAGAGTGATAATAGTTGGATGTATCAGATTATTATAGGATGCAAAAATCCAACAGGATGGTATGTTTTGCATGGTAAAGTTCAAGAGGATAGTGAAGGAAAATTTATTTTGGTTGTAGATTTAGTCAGCGATGTTGTAGGAAAAAAGTTTAGCCAAGATACAGAAATGACACAATTATTGATAGATACAGAGTTTCTTGATGATCCAGAAGGATTGATTGAAGAGATTTGGGGAAGTGGTGATGAGTATTATTTGTTATATAACAATAAGAAACAAAGTGGCGTTGTTTGCAATCAGACTCTGTTAAAGATGTTATCAGCACTTGAAAAAACTCAGAGTAAGAATTATCTTACATTGGAAACTGCTTCTGAAATAAGTTGGACACAGTATGATGAAATTACCGATATGATGCTACTTCAAGGAGCTGCTTTGGAGGAAGTGGGAAAAAGATACTTTTGTGATTTCGATTCACAAGTATATTACCGATTAATACATAATTTGCTTTGGTCAGAAATTGATAAGGCAAAGATGGGGAGTTATTTGAAAATATTTATGCATCATCAGAAGTTGAAATTTTCAGAAATTAATCGTGATGAAAAATTTATGCGAAAGGATGTAAATACATTATATGTTCCTAAGGATGGGCGAGAAAGTGATAGTGTGCTTACAAGTATATACGAAACATATTTGAAAGCCAAAAGTGTTCGAGAGTCAAATGATATGTATAATTATATGCTAGAGTTGAAAGAAGATGGGTTCTATTACAATGACAATCGGATTAATAATATTGTATTTCTTTGCGATAATTTTGAATGTGGTTCAGCAACTATAAGAATGTTGAAGGCCTATCTGAATCTTGATGTTACGGACGAAAGTGAAAAGAGAAAAGTAGAACAGGTAAGAGCAAATAGACAGAAATATTTTATCAAACAAAATGGTTCAGATGTTGCACCAGAACAACGTGATGAGGTTCCATTGGAGTCTGTTATTAAAAAGAATAATTGCACAATAGAGATACACGGATATTATGGAACTGAAATAGGGAAAAAGGCAGTTGAAGATTTTCTTAATGAACAGCATATTAATTCAGGTGTGGTTTCCTATGAAAGGCAAATAACAAAACAAGCAACTCAGATTATAAATGAAGTAAAAGAAATATGGCCTCGTTTTGCTCCTAAAGAAAATGTATATACTGTAGTGCGTGAATTTAATATGCCTAAGATGAATGTATTTCCAGTAACAATGTTAAACGATCCCAAGAGGGCGATTTGTATGTTTGTAAAAAAAGATGAAATTAAGAAAAGGCAAAAGTGATTTGGTTGTTTGATGGCTCTATTTTGGCTCTAAAAATTTTAGATGAGGTACACAAAAATGCGAAATAAGATGAATATGAAGAATAACATGCACAAATGTGTACCAAGAAACAGCCAGATAAATCTCTCCGCCCAAGAGTTTGAATAGAAAACACAAGTCTTGGAACCCGCAAATAAGCGGATTCCGAGACTTTTTCTTTTGCTCTGCTACTAATTTACTACCAATAGCAACTACTCTGTATCACATCGTTTCGGTGGCAAATTAGTATAGGTTTGTATTAAATTATCTTTCTTTGAGGCATCTGTATTATTTTGGTTAATGGTGCTGAACCATATGGAAGATTTGATGCTATAGCATTTGCTGAGGAAGTACCTGTATCAGATACTTCTGTATGGTTGTAAGATATTTCGACTGCTTCAAGTAATGGATTTCCATCTGGTGGTTCTAGTGTTGGTGTAACACTTGCTGCAGCTGCCAGTTGCTCCAGATTGTTCACAGGCTCCTGCTGTTTATGTGGGAACAGATGGGGGTATGTGTTAAGTGTTGTGGATACTTTTTCATGTCCAAGCCTGTCTGCTAACATCAAGGCATCGCAGCCCTGGTTAATAAGTAAGCTGGCGTGACTGTATCTGAGGTCGTGTACTCTGCTCTGCTCAACACAAGCTCTGCCTCTGCCAGAACCTTTATCTCGTTTATGAGACCAGACTTCGTAAAAGAGAAGATTCTTTTGTACAACTTGCTAATTCTAAGGATTACCGGCATTTTGAAAATAATGCCGGTAATCGATAATCCCTATGGAAGCAGATGACCTGCCGCCAGGTACAGCTCATACCATTCCTCACGAGTCAGAGTAATATCGCACGCCGCGATAATTTCTTTCAGGCGGCTTTCACTTGCAGTGCCGGTAACAATCTGCATATTTGCCGGATGACGTAAAATCCACGCAGCCGCAATAGTAGTATCGCTGACATTATATTTTTCGGCAATCACATGAAGTTTTTTATTCAGTTCAGGGTATTCGTCGCTTCCGAGAAAGCAGCCTTTCCATGCCGGCATCTGAAACGGAGACCATGCCTGGAGAGTGATATTGTGGAGGCGGCAGTAGTCGAGCAGACTTCCATCGTGATCGATTGAACCTGGAGTTTCCATATTGACTTCCATGCCATTTGCAACAAGATTGGAAACAGGGATGCTGAACTGAACCTGATTGACAACGAGTGGTTGGCGGACATATTTCTGCAGCAGTTCAACCTGCATCGGCTTATGGTTTGAAACTCCAAAATGGCGAACCTTTCCGCTTTCATAAAGAACATCAAATGCAGCAGCAACATCTTCCGGTTCTACGAGTGCATCCGGACGGTGAAGAAGCAAAAGATCGAGATAATCTGTATGGAGCCTTTGTAAAATGCCATCGACAGATTTCAGAATGTGCTCCTTTGAGAGATCATAGAAGCCTTGGCGGATGCCACATTTTGACTGAAGAAAAATATCTTCACGCTTTATGGATGAATCATCTGCGAACGCTTCGCCGAATATGCTCTCGCTCATACCATTACCGTAGATATCCGCGTGATCAAAGAGATATGCACCTTGTTCCAGAGCTGCATGAATAAAACGATTCATCTCATCCTTCGATTTTTCAGAAAGGCGCATGCATCCAACTGCAACTGAAGGAACCTTTCGTATGTGATTTCCTAAAATTATTTCTTTCATAGTAAAAATCTCCTTTGCAGTTATTTTCTTATTCCAATAATGAGTGAGGCATATCCCTAATCCCACATGAGTTGTTCTTTATTTATACAGAATTGTGAATAATGAAGAATGGTACCAAACAGATTGGCCTGGTAATTGTGATAAAGGGAACCGTCTCAAAGCAGAGATTTGCACTGGCAGGTTCCAATGAGAGATGCTAAAAGCCGCTCTATTATAATCGGAACCAAAAGTTTTCGAAACATTACATTTATTGAAATATATTCTACGAGTTTAGGTTAGTACGATAAATTCATAATGTCAATAAGAAACATTTAAAGCAGGATGCAATACAGTTATTTAAAGATAAAGCAGTATTTTATAAAGATCCAGAGAAGTGGGTAAATAGAGTTTAACTCGCCGGAACTTGGCGAGTTTGAATAATGTTAAAACAGCGGGAAGCCAGCATTTTGATATGCTTCCCGTTTTCTGCGCTTGCAAAATGCTTGCAGTTTTTAGTGGCAGTTAGAATTTTAAATGACGAAATTAATTAGTGCATATGTATAGACTGTATCAGGTGTAAACAACAGTTTAATATCGTGAAAATTGGCTTGAAAGAGTATGAATAATTATATATAATTTTAATTATGAAGCTATGAGGAGAACCATATGAAAGAACTATTTGATTATATATTTAAGTTAGACTTCAAAAGTCTGTTTATAACAAAAAGCAACAATACCTTTATACAATTTTTTAGATACATATTTGTTGGGGGAGTTGCATTTTTGGCAGACGGAGGGAGTCTTTTCTTAATTACATCTATTGGTGTAAACTATTTAATATCCGTAATATTTGCTTTTGTTATAGGTCTTGCCGTTAATTATGGACTATCCAAACTGCTGGTTTTTAAGAACAGCAGCGTAAACGGAAAGATAGAATTTCTGGTCTATGGAATTATAGGCGTAATAGGCTTAGGATTTACTGAAATAATAATGTATGTGCTTACAGAGATTGCAGGCTTGTATTTTATGGTTTCAAAAGTTATAGCGACTATTATAGTTTTAGTTTGGAATTTTGTAGCTAGAAAAATTACTTTGTATAGAAAAAAATAGATTGGAGATTATTATGAAAAAAGTAGTTATTATTGGAGCTGGCCCGGCAGGTATTACTGCGGCATTTCAGCTTTTGAAAAATACTAAGGATGAATATGAAATTATTATATTAGAGGAAAGTAATGAGATAGGAGGCATTTCAAGAACTGTAAGGCACAATGGAAATCGTATGGATATAGGAGGACACAGATTTTTCTCCAAGGATGATAATGTTACGAAGTGGTGGGCTGGAATTATGCCTACTCAGGGTGCAGATGCCTATGATGACAAAATATTAGGCAGAAAAAAAGCATTAGCTGAAAACGGACCAGACCCGGAAAAGGACGATGAGGTAATGCTTATTAGAAATAGGGTGTCCAGAATATACTATAAGAAAAAATTCTTTGATTATCCTATTAGCTTAAAGTGGGAAACTATAAAAAATATGGGCTTCTTTACAACTATATGTGCAGGCTTCAGCTATCTAAAGGCGTGTGTGTTTAAGAAAAAAGAAACCTCATTAGAAAATTTCTACATAAATAGATTTGGAAGAAAATTGTACTCTATGTTTTTTGAGGGCTACACAGAAAAGCTGTGGGGACGCCACCCTAGAGAAATATCAGCAGACTGGGGGTCTCAAAGAGTTAAGGGACTTTCAATAGTCGCAATTATAAAGGATGTATTTTCAAAAATATTTAAGAAAAATTCCCAAAATAAAAAGGTGGAAACCTCTCTTATTGAGGAATTTTATTATCCAAAGTATGGTCCGGGACAGCTTTGGGAGGTAGCAGCAGGCAAAGTGGAAAATATGGGTGGAAGCATTATTAAAAATGCAAAGGTTGTAAAAATAAACAATTCAGACGGAAAAATCCGGAGTGTGGTTTATGAGAAGGCCGGAGAGCAGGTAGAGCTTGAGGGGGATATTTTCATTTCCTCAATGCCACTTAAGGATTTAACAGCAGGGATGAATAGCGTTCCGGAAAATATTGCTGCTATTGCAAAGGGACTTCCATACAGAGATTTTGTTACAGTAGGCTTATTGGTGGATAAGCTTAATCTTAAGAATCAGACAAATATAAAAACTATTAACAACATTGTTCCGGATTGCTGGATTTATGTACAGGACGTTGATGTAAAGCTTGGAAGAATCCAGATATTTAATAACTGGTCGCCATATCTTGTAAAGGACATAGACCATAAGGTATGGATAGGCTTAGAGTATTTCTGCAATGAGGGTGACGATTTTTACAATATGTCAGATGAAGAATGTATAAGGTTTGCAAGTCAGGAGCTTGTTAAAATGGGTATTATTTCAGATGAAAAGGCTGTCCTTGATGCACACAGGGAAAAGGTTAAAAAAGCATATCCGGCATATTTTGATACCTATGACCAGATAGATGAATTAGTAGATTATTTAAATACCTATGACAATTTGTATTGTGTAGGCAGAAACGGTCAGCATAGATATAACAATATGGACCATTCAATGGTTACTTCTTTTGAGGCTGTAGACAACATCATAAAGGACAGAAAGGACAAGTCTAATATATGGAATGTAAATACAGAGGGGGAATATCATGAGCAAAAATAATATGGCAGTAAAAGTAGCAGTATCCCTGATGGGAGCAGTATCTATTGGAATTGTATTTTTTTATATTATTTTTATTTCAAAGGGCTATTATCATGCCGACTGTACAGATACTATTACCTGGGCAGAGGCTGTTTTAGATGGAAAGGCTCTTATGAACAGCGACTTTTATTACGCCTGCCTGCTGCCTTTTGGTGGACAGCTTTTAATGGTTCCGTTTGTAGCAATATTTGGCGTCAGTATGACAGCACAGCTATGTGGTATGGTGTTATTTGCAATATGCTTTGGCCTGGCACTTGCCTTTTTGCTAAGGTCTATGAACTTTAGCTATAAATGGAGTGTTTTTGGAGTTTCAGCACTGTTTTTAATAGTTTCCATAAGCGAAAAGCTAAGAGAAATATTCTGGTGCCACATAATATATTATAGTCTGGGACTACTTTTTGTTATGGTAGGATTAGGTCTTGTACTAAGAGTGCTTAATTGTGAAAAATCAAAAAAGAAATATATGATATTACTTTTAATCTGGACAGTACTATGCTCAATGAACGGTATACAAGCCCTTACTATATATGGCTTACCGGTATTGGCAGCATTTATGGCAAATATATTTTTTGATGTAAAAACACCTTTTGACAGCAAAAAAAATGAAAAGAAATATAAAATAATTTTAGCTTTAATATTAGCTATTATTGTAGGTATGCTGTTAGGGAAAATAGCAAATGGAAACATAGTAGCAGGCTATCAGGAAGGATATTCGGAATTTTCTAAGCAAAGTAAGTGGCTGGATAATTTTCTAAGCTTTGTTCCGCAATGGTTTACATTATTCGGCGTAGAGGTTGGAAGCGGAATGTTAATATATTCTTGCGAGGGTATTATAGAGCTGTTAAAAATAATATGCTCCTTAGTAGTTTTGATTGTTCCTATTATAATGACAATAATGTATAACAAATTTGAAACTATAGCCTATAAGCTTATGATATTAACACATTCATTTATGACAGCACTGATTTTATTAGGCTGGGTATTTGGAAGTTTAAATACAGCCTGTTGGCGATTATCTCCAATTGTAGGGACATCTGTTATTTTATGTATTATGTTTGCAAAATGGATATATGATAAAAAGCAGTATCATAGAATGTTTGCAATTATAGTAATTCCGATAGAAATATTAATGATTATTTCCACAATTGGTATATTAAAAATTAATAATACCCGGTCAGAAAGTAACCAGGCATTAGAAAATGTTATAGATACATTAGAAAAAAATAATCTTCAATATGGCTATGGAACCTTCTGGAATGCAAATAGTATCACATTATTATCCGACAATGACGTAAAGGTCAGATGTATCAATGTAAACGAGTCAGGCGTATCACCTAGAGCATACCAGACCAACATAAACTGGTATAAGGACAATTCCTATAAGGAATATTTCTTATTATTGAAGGCTGATGAATATGTCACCTATAAATATAGTGAAAACTATGTAGAACCAATAAAAGAAATAAAAAGTGATAATTATTTTATCCTAGTATACAATTACAACCTATTAGAAAACAAATAACTCGCCTACCCCAAAAAGTATCGCCACCTGATAGAGGCGGCGAGTCTTGAATAGGACTAAAACATGTGGAGTCGATAAGATGTAAAGAAGACGTTCATGAGAATAGAGAAAGGAACACTTTTATGAGCAAAGAATTACAGATAAGAAATAGCACTGTTGATTTCTTGGTTTTCACACGAGATGCAGGAGAAGACGGAATAGAAGTCATGGTTCAGAATGGCGATGTATGGCTTACGCAGAAAGCAATTTCGCAGCTTTTTGATGTAGATAGAAGTGTGGTTACAAAACATCTGAGCAACATTTTTAAAGAGGGAGAATTAGATGAAAATTCAGTTTGTGCAAAATTTGCACAAACTGCGGATGATGGAAAACGTACAATTATAAGTTCTATTCATTAGCGGCTATTATTGCTGTGGGATATCGCATTAATTCAGAACGGGCAACAGTTCAGAATAAGATGCATTATGCAGTTCATAGTAATACAGCGGCAGAAGTGATTGTTGCAAGAGCTGAGCACAATAAGGAACATATGGGACTTAAATCATAGAAAAATGCGCCTGATGGTAAAATAGTAAAAACAGATGTGTCAATTGCAAAAAACTACTTAGAAAAAGAAGAACTTGCAAACCATCAGATTATTATCTTCTGAATAGTCAACAAACCTGCATGCCACCAGAACTACACACAATAATTACAATATAGCAATGGTACTGGATTGGTACTAAAGATGTGTGCAATGAAAAATAATGAGTGGAAAAGATGCATGTCATCAATGCAAGATAGTATAGATAACAGAATTGGAACAACCAGAATCAAACCAAACTTTGCGAGTTTGAATAGTAAACAGAGCTTCATAAATGGCGTAAACAAGCCATTTATGGGGCTTTTTCTTTTGTCATGATACCTATATGATACCTGTTTTGATAGTACCACAGATATTAATGAGAAGCTGATAAAGATAAAGTGGAAGATAAGGTGCGAAATAGGGGTAGAGGGAGATGACTTCTGTAACTTTGATTTTTAAGATAATCTATGATTGATTGAGAAACAATCGCAAGAAGTTGCGATTGCTATTGATGATGTAGTGATTCTGTGATATCATATAAAATATAGTACATGA
>OHCQ01000218.1_pt1 | contig 23200 bp, 36 predicted proteins | sample 1566791 | NCBI WGS metagenome assembly OHCQ01 (sample SAMEA3879541, study PRJEB24766) | human gut metagenome | biome: human-associated habitat; feature: feces | place: USA | collected 1985/1987
TTTAGATTTTTCAAACCTAAAAATTTTTGTCTACCTAAAAGTTATAGTCATAACATAAATAAAAACAAAAAAGTGTAAATAAGAAATGTAAATTCGACCTTACACAAAAACAAATTAAAAGGAGAAACTAAAAATGAAAAACATCAACAAGGAAGAAAAATTCGTCATCTCTCTCATCATCATTGTCATCATCGGCCTTGGTTGCGTAAGATTTTGTAACCATCTGGTTGAAAAAACAATCGACCAAACAATCAAGAATGCTGTCCTCGTTGAATCAAACGAGAGCGGCTACACATTAAATTTCTATGGTCAGGAATATAATTATTCCTTTGATTAAAAACTTTTCAATCCGACTCGTTCTGGAAGGTTAACGAGTATAAACAAATAGCCTTTCTCCAAACAAAAGTAAAGAGACACTTCCGAACAAGTGTCTCTTTATTTTGTAGTGCTTATTAACCTATATTGATAAGTACTTCTATCAATCTTCAGGAGGTAAAATAATGAAGACCATTATCGAAGTAAATTATTTTCTTTGCGTGATTGTTGTTTTAGTAATAAAGCATCACAACGTATAAGTTAATAATTTATACACATCACCAGTAAAAAAGGTGTATAGGCATCTTTCTTACTACGATAAGTATAACATACAAAGTTATATTTGTCAATAGGTTTTCTAAAAGAAAGGAGCAAAAGAAAAGTGAATACAGAGATGCGTATGAAGGTGTATCATATCATTCATCATGATGGCTATAATGCTATTAAGAATAATGATATGCATAAGGTCGACATCGCTAAGGGAAAGTTAATCTCTCTCTTAAGAAACAGTCCCGACCTCAAAGCAGCAGTGACAGAGTTCGATAGAGCAATGTACTACTACTGGAACACCTTCAATTCCTAAGCATTGTTAAAGCCCAGTATCCACCCCAAAAGGAGTTGATACTGGGCTTAATAGAGTGCTTAGCAATCCAAATCGCACTCGGAAAGGAGGAAATCACCATGTAGAAAATAATTTCCGTAAATTATGCTCTTAATGTTGTAACAGTTGCCATACTAAAGAATTATAACTTCTGAGCATAACTGAGCATTGTTGGGATAGAGGAAGGTAGAAATATCTTCCTCTATCTTATAGAGTGCTTAGTCGCATCTAACACTCTGCTTAATTATAGATTACCTACATAATTTATAATTAAGTACTAAATTATGAAAGGGGTGATGCAAATGTAGAAAATCACTTCTATTGACTATGTTCTCAGCGTAGTCAGTATGATTATCTTGAAGAACCACAACTTCTAAGATAATTGTACATTAAGAGGGTTGTGTAGGCAACCTTCTTTTCAAAATGAGATAATTACTTATCTCATAGTATTTAATTGCCTATACAATTAAATACTTTTATCTTCTAAAGGAGGTAAATAAATGTAGAAGATAGCATTTATAGATTACACTTTTAATGTAGTTGAAGTAATCATCCTTAAAAATTACAACTTCTAATAAAGTGTAATAGCACACCATAATAAAAGAAGTATATAGGTGCTTCTCTTATTAAAACCATTATAACACAAACAAATCTGTTTGTCAAGGAAAAGACAATAAAACCAGAAAGGAACAAAAGTATGTTTATTACCATGAATTCTGTCGTTATGGTCATTGTTGCTCTCGCAATCATCATGATTACATACGGCGTTATTATTAACATCGAAGCAATCGCTCATAAGAAGAGCATGAATCCTCGTGCCATGTTCATTATCATGGCTATTCTTGCTATCTCTGTTGTTGTCCTTATCTGTAACATTGATTACAGTAAGAGTGTCCCCGCTGAAATCTTCACTAACGAAGACGTAACTGGCGCATACAATGCTGGTTACGATGCTGGTATTGAGGATAGTTATACGACAACTGAAGATTGGTTTTCTAATCTTCAGAATGTAACTATCAGCGAAAACAACTCTACCATCCATCTCATTGATGGTAATGGTGAAGAGTGGGTGTTAGTTTCTGACGATTATCAGAATTAATTCCCTCGACCTGAGCAAGTCGTTAAACTACTCAATATAACAGAAGGAGAGATATCCCCCTATCTCTCCTTCTGTAGCGAATAAGGACCTACATCCTTATTCACTTTTATCTTTCTTCAGGAGGTAATAAATAATGAAGAAAATCATTAGCATCAATTATTTCTTTAATGTTGTTGTAGTTGTAATTCTAAAGAACTATAACTTCTAAGAAGAATAAAAGCTTATTGATAAGAGAGGTGTGTAGGCACTTTTCTTATTTTAATAACAAGTATAACATATAAAGTTGTGCTTGTCAAGATTTTTATAGAAAGGAATCAAAGAAAATGAAAGAAAAAATGCAATATTTTGGCTATACCTTAGCTGGTCTAGTAAAACCTTGGGAAAGAAAACCAAATATTTTTGCTCAGGGTCTTTTTGGAACAACCTATCTTCTTCATGTGTTTGTTGCTCCTGAAGGTGGATATGAATGGAATTTAGATACTTATTATACTAAAGTGTATTGTAAGTATTCTTTAATTAAACTTAAAGAAGGCTCTACCATAAAAGAAAAAAGAGCAACATTTACTTCCAAGGAAGATTTTGAATCTTTCATTATGGAAGTACGCTCTCTCAAGGAACGTTACATCGGTTAAGCATTGTTAAAGGGTAGGAACACATGCTCCTACCCTTCATAGAGTGCTTAGTCGCCACTAAGACTCCATCTTATCTGACCAATAAGATAATGAATAACAAGTTAGTCACCAGCACTAACAAGTTAAAAGAAAGGAGGAATTCATGTAGGATAGTCTTAGTAATAAAGCAAAGATTGGTTCTATTCTGAAGTAGTATATCACTTCTGAATTTGAGTTTAATTGGTATATGCAACACCTAAGTGTTGAATAGCTGATTGAATTCTTCCAGATAGATATATCTAAGTTAGACTTAGACTAATCAATGTAATAAGAAGAGTGGATTGGTCAATCACTTTTCTTATTACAATAGCAAGTATAACACACAAACAAACATTTGTCAAGCTCAAAAGAGCAGAAAGGAAAAAAACATGAAAAAAATCGTCACTTTGGATGGGTATGTATATACCATTATCTATCGTCAGCCCACTACCATGAACACCATGGTGGTGTATAAAATCCAGAAGGGCAAAGAAAATCCTGTATATTTTCTGGCTTCCAGTGAGATGAACGAATGGCTTATCAAAAGATGCACATTCAATCAAATGAAAACGCATACTGCGCCTCAGCATTATGAGGGATTCTTCGACAGTGAATTCGCTGCCATTCTTATGGCAAAAAGTGTTGCAATGAAAACTTGTATTACTTTGCAAAAATATGCGCTTGAAAAGGCGCAAGAAGCTCTAACGAAAGCCGCCGAAGATATTAAAAAGATTGAACCTACCTTTTCTTTGAAAGATATATATGACCAGTATTATGATTCTCAGGAGAAACTGAGAAGGGCTGCTTTGAAACGTGAAAAGGAGGCTGAAAATAAATGACATAAAGTTTATTTGAGTTGAAAGGAGGTGTATATATGAAGCTCAAATATTATTACGATGGGCCTGTCACCAGATGGTATGACTATTATTGTCATTATTCTGGTTACACAATGGCTTCTTCTGAGAAACAAGCCTTGAATAATCTCAGGGGAAGAATCAAAAGGGAAAAGGGTTTAACCATGGATTCTAAGCTTGAGCTCAGCTCCAAGTATCTTAAACAAGTGTAAACCAGCAATATTTGAAAAAGAAAGGAATTAAAGTCATGTCTAAGAAAATGAAAAACAACGTTCGCTCTCTCACCAACAATCCCACCCATTTAGAAGCACCTTCTCTTAGTAGAGCACTTGATACCTATGGGAATTTGAACTGCCTGATTGATTCAGGTTTGAAAGAAATCATCAAATGGTGCGCAAAAAGCACCAAAGATGATACAAAAGAGAGATATGTTTTCTCTCTTAAAAATCTCGATTATGTGCTTGAACATTTGAGCACAGAAGTGCTTGTAACCATTAAGGTTACTCCCCTTGAAGATGATTTTGGGAATCCTTGGTGTTGGATGCTTACCAAGATTAAGAAAAAACGCATTTGCTTCTAACCAGATAGCTTAAGACAAATTTAAAATCAAATTTAATACAGACTTGAAAGGAGTCAAAGTAAAATGAAAAAGATTAATGTTATGGGTCGTAATTACACTCTCGACCAGACTTTAGCTGAGATGAATTCCTCTTGGGGTGTTAAGCATCTCTGTAAAGTTAAGAACAACTTCTGCGAAAACATCTGCAAGGGTAAATCTTGCAAGATGTGTGACAAATGTGAGATTGAACAGTGCTTCAATCTTTCACTCAAGGAAATTAAGGAAGGCAAGCGCAAGGAATTAATTCCTTGTGCCGAGTGTTTTAGCGATAGAGCCAATTATGGCGCTCGTCGTTATTACAATGGCAAAGGTGTCAAAACGGAGGTGTGGCATGTTTAAAATTGTTAATCGTTACGGTAAATCCGTAACAGTTACAATGCGTATGGAGGAAAAAACTGTATTTAACAGTGAAGTGCTTGCAAACATTGTTTGTAAATTCCTCAATACTAAAGAAACCAAACCTGACTGGCTTGTAAACAATTTTGATGTTGTTGCTTGCAAACCTTATAAGGTTGAAAGAGTTTAAACATTGTTAGAGGGATGGAAAATAGTTTCCATCCCTCAATAGAGTGTTTAAGCGCCACTTATTCATTCGCACATTAATTTAGCCTACAATGAATTAATGTATTATTAAGTTAGAAAGGAGTTTTGCTATGTAGAAAATTTTAGCAGTTGACTATTATTGGTCCACAGTAGTAGTCTTCATCATTTATAATCGTAATTAATCCATATTAATTGCGTCACAAGTAGAGAGTGTAGGCTTTCTACTTGTGTTTATCTTAGCACACTTGATAATATCTGTCAAGTGATAACTACAAACATTTTTTGATTTATGAAAGGAATTTAGAATTATGAAGAAGATTAATCTCACCAACATTAAGAACGAAAAGTCCGTCAGTGAAGTCCTGTTCGATGCACTTAAGCCCAAGGCAATCACCAATGAACAGTCTAAAACTGTTTATGCTCTCAAACTCTCTGTTGAAAGAGAAATTGAGAAAAGAGAAGACGGTCGTAACTGGGCTATTAGAGACCTTCCTCTTTATCTTCCTGAAGTGGATTTACACTATCAGCGTGAACCCAAAAACTACGAAGTAGCCAAAATTACCAACAACTTTAATATTAATAAAGTTGAAGTTAAAGCAGCTTCTATTCGTAAAGTTGGTAACAGTTGGCATCTGTTTCTTATGGATGGTGCTCATACTTTGAGCGTTCTGCTTTATATGCAGAGTAAGGGTTTCCCTATTTATGCTATCACTTGTAAGGTTTTTATCAATCTTACTCTGGAAGAAGAAGCAGATTTGTTTGCTACTCAGAATGAGGGCAAGACTAACCTTCGTGGCTACGAAAGATATAAAGCTGAACTTTGTGCAAAGAAGCCCGCAGCAGTGATTATCAATCAGGTCACAAAGGAATTTGGTCTGACTGTTAAGACCAATCGTAATAGCACCATCAATCGTTATAACAACATCAATGCAGTTGAAGAACTGTATCGTATTGTTAAGCGCGATGGCGAAAATGCTCTTCGCTTTGTGTTTGCTGTTCTTCAGGGGACTGGTTGGAAGGATGATATGGTTTATACTCAGCGCATGTTAGCAGGAATTTCTGCTTGCTACAAGCACTGCGAAGATACCAAAGCATTCAACTATTTTCTGTTGAATCTTAAGCAGTACAAGAGCTGTGATAAGTTTGTTCATGTTGCTCAGGACAAGATTGAAGAACACGAAGGTCATCCTGCTGAAAAGATTCGTGATTATCTTCTTACCTACATGGTTTACAAGAAGTAAAAGAGAAAAGACTGGTAGCTACCAACTACCAGTCTTACTTAAGACACCAGACTCCTGTAAAGTCTGTTTACATAACTACTCACAGAAAGGAGTATATCACATGAAAAAATATCTTTATGTTGATATGGTTGCATAGGTTTTTGCAATCAGAGTCCTCTATAATAGAAATTAATGAAGTAATTAGGGACTAAAACCTACACTCATCAAGTAAAAGTTACAGGCTACCTTGCTTGATGAGTGTAATATAACACAAATCACAACACTTGTCAAGTAGTTTGTAAAATTTCTTTTAAATACTTGACACCATTAAGAGATGTTGGAGCTCCCGCCGATAAGATTTGCTTCTTTAAAGGTTTTGAGGATATGTTTAAGTTTAAGAGATTGTTTTATATCTCTTCTATCATCAATGATAGCGACATTATGACTGATACACAATCCTTAATTCACAGGATTATTTATACTCTTAGATGTCCTGCTATCGAACAATTTTATAAAGCTGGATATAAATATATCGCTAACTATCTCATGAGTGCATCTGCAAAATCTAACATTGAACATCTTTTTGGATACAAAAAGTATTCTAAATCTGCTAATATTTATGAACTTAGTGGCATGAACAAACATCAGCTTGAATTGGTAGATAAGATGTTTAAGGAGAAGAAAAAGAATCCTAATGGTCCAACTTATATTCACAGCGGTCTGACCTATACTCCTCGATGTATAATTGAAACCGTTCGATTTGTTGCTGGCGTTAAAAATCTTTCTTCTATTACTGACAAAGATTCTGACTTTTACTTTAACATGGCAAAAAGAATGTGCAATATTCATTCTAATTATCATAAGTTTTTGCATTTTGTTGGAATAGATAACAAAGTATATACTTATTATCATAGTGGAAAAAGTTGGGAGTACATGAGCAAAGACAAAAACATTAAGCTGTTAACTCCCGAACAAAACGAAAAGGATAGAAAGAATCTTCTCAAACTTATGCGTCTTCAGGAAAAGACTGATAAGAAAGGTCTTAACGAGGATATATTTAGAATTTTTTCTGACACCTTAAATTTGTTCGAACAAATCTCAAACGCCAACCGTCCTGATATTGATTTGTACGCATGTAAAGATGTGAATGAACTTCATCGTTATCATAATATGTTGATTGAAATCAATATTACGGATAAAGAAGTAAGAAACAAAGAAGAACAGGAGAGATTAAATAAATTAGCAGCTAAACTTTATGACCAACGCAAAGAAAAGTTTGAGTATGCTAATGATAATTTCTCCATCGTTGTTCCTGAAGAGATGAACAAAATTACGAAGGAAGGTGTATATCTTCATCATTATGTTGGAGGTTATATCAGTCGTGTTGCCGAAGGAAGAACAAACATTCTGTTCCTGAGAAGAAATGAAGAAATTGATATTCCTTTCTTCACGATTGAAGTTAACAATCACAATGAAGTCATTCAAATTCATGGACTTTACAATCGTTGGCTTGGAAACGAACCTGATGCAGTCAAGTTTGTAATTGACTGGATTCATGAGAAGGGAATTAGATGTTCCGTAAACATTGTGCTCAACAAAGGTCAGGGTTATAGCGCAAGTAGCAGTAAACTTGACGCTAAAGAATATGGTTTGGAGGGTAAAAGTTATGTCTAAACGTACACCTAACAACGCTATCACAGAGTATCCCCAGTACGATGGTATGTACTATGACCGCTGTGAAGGAATTCAACGTAAGACTCATGGCAGTTATCGGTACAAAATTAACAAACAGTACAAAGAAAAGCGAAAGCAGTATTTGTACACAATACAAAAAGAGCAGGAATAAAATCCTGCTCTCTTTTGGTATAACCAGTTCCTATAAACTGTTATATAATCACCCCTTGTCTAAGGAGGAAAGGAGTTGAAAGCCATGTAGAGAATCTTCTTTGTAAGTTACTATTATAATCTCTCGTAGATTATAATAATCTATAACCGTAATTAATAGCCGTTAATTACGAAGATGTATAGATGGTAAGTAAGAAGTATAGGATTCTTCTTATCATCTATACATATATTAACACACAACATCAATCTTGTCAAGTACTTTTTAGTACAGGAAGGAAAAGAAAAAATGAAACTTAATGTTGGATTCGATACCCCTCACGGTTTTTCTGAAGTAAGCACTGACTCTTTGACATTCTTTGGAAGTATTCTTACTAAATAATTTACTTTATTTAGTTTAAACCCTTGACAAAAGCAGAACCAAAAGTTATAATTATCTCAACAAAAACAAAAAGCTGACGAGCTTAAACGTAGAAAGGAAAAATCATGGGTGTTCTTCAGTTCAATAGTGAGAAAGTCGCCCCTATCGCCACTCGTTTTGACAGTGTTCAGCGTACTGTTTTTACTGATGGAGTTGGTAAGGACATTACATCCGCCGCAAATCTTGAACAGGCTCTTAAATTGTCTGGTCTTGATTATAAGGTTGAAAAGCGTCCTTTGCAATTCCTCCAGCCTGTTCCGCAAAAGATTGGAGAGGAAGAAATTATTGTGCAAACTCCTTTTCAGATTACCGATAAGGTCGCAACTGTTCGTACAGATACAATGCAGTCTCTTGGTATTGTTTCTCCGAATTATGAGATTCTGAATAACGAAGAAGCTTTTGATTTTCTTGATTCTTTGGTGGAAGAAGGTGCTCATTTTGAAACCGCTGGAAGTTATGGAGTAAATGGAGCCAAGAACATTATTACTATGAGCACGGAAGGAATGAAGATTCTAGGAGATGAATACAAGCCTTATCTTCTCCTTCAGAATTCTCATGATGGAAGCAAGGCAATTTCGATTTCTTATGTTAGCCTTCGTATCTTTTGCTCTAATTGTTTGGCTAGAGCAAAAAAAGGCATGGTGAATGAAATCAGCATTCGTCACAGTTCTTCTATGAACCATAAATTAGAAGCCGCTCGCCTCACCCTCAAGGGACAGAAAGAGTATCTCACTGAATTTAAGAATGAATGTGAGAAATACGCTACAATTGATTTCAGCGAAAACCAGTTCTTTGAAATGGTTAAGCAATTATTCCCCGTCAAAGCGGAAGATAGAGACATTATTCAAATTCGTAATTTGTGTCAGATTGAATATCTCATGCGTTGTTATAAAGCAAATGATGTTGATAATTTCAAAGACAAAGGCTTTGCAGGGGTTTTGGCGGTATCTGATTTTGAAAGCCATCCAGTTGCTTTAAGAAAAGCCAAGACTCCCATGGGATTCACTAATGTAATGGTAGGTATGCCTTTACTTAATAAAGTTTATAGCATTATTGGAGAAGCCGCATAAGCGGCTCTCCTTTATGCTAAGAAAGAAGGGAACATGAAAAAAATAGATTTAACAGGACAAACTTTTGGTGAACTTAAAGTTGTTGAAGAAGATAAAGAAACAACTTCAAAAGGGGTACATTGGAAATGTATTTGCAAGAATGGTCACATTTCTTCTAGGTCATCAAATAGTTTACGTAACAATAAATATAATATTGTTTGTCAACAATGCCGCGCTCGTGGAGATTTAACCGGAAAAACTTTTGGACGTTTGAAAGTTGTTTGTCCAACAGAAGATAAAGAAATTAAAGATGGAACTCGACGCAAGCAATATTTATGTGAGTGTTCTTGCGGCAATCCTAATTTAATTCTTGTATTAGCTGAAAATTTACTTTCTGGACATACTCAAAGCTGTGGCTGCTATCAAAAAGAAAGAAATCGAGAAGCAAATATCAAAAGAAACAAATATGATTTATCTGGAGATTATGGTATTGGATATGCTGTAGATTCTGGCTTAGAATTTTATTTCGATTTAGAAGATTATGACAAGATTAAAGATTACTGTTGGAGTGAATATGGAACAGGTTATTTGATTACATCTATCAATAATTCTGAAAGAAAAAAACTAATTTCAATGCATCAGTTATTAACAGACTTTAAATATTCAGAAGTAGACCATGCTAACAGAAAGAAAAACGACAACAGAAAAGCAAATCTTCGAGGAGTTAGCCATCAACAAAACATGCAAAATCAGACAAAAAGGAGTGATAATAAAAGCGATTTTATTGGAGTATTTTGGGCAAATAGAGACAAACATTGGAATGCTAATATAGCTTATCAAGGCAAAACGTATTCTTTTGTAACCTCAGATAAAGAAAAGGCTATTCTTTGGAGATTGCAAAAAGAATATGAATTTTTCGGACCAGATTTTGCTCCACAACGTCATTTATTTGCTCAATACAACATACCTTTAAGTGATGCAGATTTTGCAAAAATAGAATTTTTTAACCCAGTAGGAAAAGATGTTGTAGGAGTAAAAGAAACTAAAAATCATTTTTTGGGCTTCATTACTTTTAAGCATCAGTTTCAAAGCAAGTATTTTAGTGAAAAAGACGATGCAATAAAATGGAGACTTCAAAAAGAATTAGAACTTTTTGGGCCAGAAAAAGCACCTCAACGATATTTGTTTGAAAAATATCAAATTAAAAAGGAGAATAAAAAAAATGAAAAAGATTAATCTGTTTGTCCTTATCATCGCAATCCTCATGACTTTTATGTACATTAACAGCAGAGAAAGAGTTTCGGCTTTGGGTGATTCTGTAAAGGATTACCTCGCACAAGTAGAGGAATTGCAGGAACAGTTGGCTAAGGCTAATGTTCCTATTCCTCCCAGCAACCTTCCTGAAGCAAAGTTTGAAGAAAACACTTATCCTGTTTACGCAGAACTTGTGGACGCTGATGTAGAACATGGAGAATATCGTTTCAGAGTTCTTAATGTAACTCAGGATGATGGTTTCGATGGTATTTATACTCTTGAAACAAATATGGCTGTATATGAAGATGCTCCTTACATTCTCACTATGGATAATAATGGGACTAAGGAAACATCGGATGACTACATTGCTGTTGTGTGGATTGCGACTCCGTAATCCACACTCACATAATACCTACAAACAACATGTCTAATTAAGAAAGGAATTTAACTATGGACACTATCGCTTACAAGCCCACTACCAATATCATTGACGAAAACATGATTAAGAAAGTCAATCCCGACAGTTGGAAAGCTATTATCGAGTTTGATTCTCTCGATGAAGTTCTAGCTCTCTATCATGCGCTTGGTGATGCAATCGACAAACACTTTGCTGATGCTCGTAATAAACATATCTGGGCATTAGGTTCTAACACACAGGCAGAATCTATGTATTATGAAGGGCTGGCAGAACAGCAAAGAAAATGCGGTTACAAACTCATGAGCATCAAGAACGCGCTTGAAAAAGCTTTTCATTGTTCTGAATATTACTTTGAAGGAGGTGCAAATAAATGATTACAATTATCCAGAATAAGGATAGAGCCACATTCAGAGTGATTAACGATGTTGCTTACGATGAAGTAACCGTTATGATGCAGGATGCCGAAGCTGCGGATGAAATGATTTATCATCTGCTTGTAAATGTGATTAAAGGAGAATAAATCCAAGATTAATTTCTAACTCCATTATTCATTAATCCACAACAAACTAATTTATTATCCTGTGCTATCGGGTTTACGGGCAGAAAGGAAATATCATGAATAACACTTATTTCAACCTCAAGGTCAACTCCATCCCCGCTGGTCAGTTCTTCAAGATGGCTTACGTTTCCGATGTGACTCTCTCTGCTCTCGGTCGTAAAGCTGGTGTCTCTGTTCTTAAGCGTGTTATCGGTACTTATCGTATTGGTGTCAACTACAAGCATACCAAGAAGGCAATCGCAAAGGCTGCTGAGAAGAATATCCCCATTGATACCGCTTCTAAGCTTCCTTGGGGTCAGTGGAAGGATGGTAGCAATCGCATCATCTGCCACACTAACAAGAAGGGCGAATATAATGAGTATCTCCGTGTGTATGATACTCCCAATAAGCCTCGCGTGCAGCACTATTTAAATGGAAAGCGAATTTCTAAGGAAGACCTTCGCAAGACTGGTTTTGTTCCTGATAGTTATTTCACCTCTTCCAATGAGACTGGTTGTATGACTATCAAGGCTGACAACATCGAATGGCTTGGTAGACCTTCTGTCTAATTTCAACTGTTCAACACATCAACTTGGGAGAGAGTGAAATATCTCTCTCCCTTAAATTAAAATATTTTGAAAGGAAGTCTAAATTATGAACATTGGTAATTTTACTATTACTTATGAAGGAACTTCTACAGACTTGGAAAGTAACAAAGAATATTATATATTTATTGTTACTCGTTTTGATGAAAAAGACAAAACTCTTGATAGCAAAGTGTTTTACTTTGCGTTTATGCCTTATTTTAAACCCCAAGATATAGACTTAATTACTGAGCTTTATAAGCTTCCAAGTCACTCAAGAATCGCTGACGCTCATGTTACTTTTGATGTAGAGAAATAACTCTACTCAAATATAAACCTCAAACATAAACAACAACACATCTATTGAAAAGAAAGGAATTATGACTATGAAGAACGCAACTCACATCTATGCTCCGTATCAGGGTACTTATCTCAACGAGGAATTTGTTGGCTACGAAAGAGCTAAGAAGTATATTAAAGAATGGGAAGTATGGGAAAAGTGCTTCCCAACCCATGTCCTTCTTTGGCTTGTAAATGAAAAAATCAAGATGAAAGATGTTTGTGGCATCAAGTATATTCCCGTGTCTTTTGGAGATAATGGATATACTCCCAGAAACTATGTCCTCATTCCTGAAATTGCATATAATTTTAACTTTACAGAAGAGCGTAATGGTTGGACAAGAGACCATTACGAAGATGCTTACCAATATATTGTCCCTCTTGACTATCAAAATGCTCATCTTAATAAGATTTTCAGAGAGGCAATTCTCATGGCTTATCCTTATCTGAAAAAATATAAGTTTGATGCTTATGTTCCTACTTATGGTTCTGGCTCATGTGATATTTATATCAAGATGCCTTATAAGCATAATGGTGAAGAAGTAACTGTAAGCCTTTACTGCCCTCTTGAAGCATTATTGGAAAAAAACCCTGATATGATTTATCAGAGACATTTTGGTTATAACTCTGACTACTATAAGAGTAAGCCCGAAGCTAAAGATAAGATTCTTGGTGTCCTCAATAGTCAGAAATACAAAGCTTTCTGCAAAAAGGTGATGGAGGGTTAATCCCTCCCACCCTTTAATATATAGTCACTACAAACATTTTGTCTAATTAAGAAAGGAAAATTGATTATGTCTAACACTGCTATTGCCAACTTCTACAAGTCCTCCACTCATGATTATGAAAGCTTTTTCAATAACTATGAAATCTCTGCCAAAGAGAAAGAAATCAACACTCGTATCAAAAAGCTTTCTGATGAGCTTGAAGAAGCAAGGGTTGAAATGACAAAGGTTCAGAATAATCGCTATAATAGTGATTTTACTCCTCTTGGGAAGAAAATCATTGTTCATTACAGTTCGAGTCGTTCTGAATTTGAGGGGTATTTTGATTTATCTACCGGTGCTTCTATCAATCGTGATTGTCTTTTGCCCAACACTTTTATCATTAAAGAAATTAATTTGAAAGGCGGTGATTTCTGGGTCAATGTTGGTTATTGCTTCCCTCTTGGTGCTATTGTATCTCGTAATTATAGATACAGAATTGCCACTAACAATGCTTCTTGCAACTTTATCATGAACGGTGAACAGTTAATTCCTATTCTTGAACCTGATGCAAAGCCTGTCAGTGATGGTGATGCTCCTGTTTATGCAGCTGGAATGGGTGATAGTGCGGTTTCTTTTATCTCTCAGGTTTGGGATATTCCCGTTGAAAATATTGGCGTTAAATACACTTTCAAAGAATTGAAATTCGCATTAAGTAGAAATAAATCTGCTGAAATCATCTTCCGTACTGCTCCTAAATCCATTCAAAATGCTCTTCTTAGTCTTAAGATTGAAACTGCTGAACCTGTTTATAAACTTGTTCATCTTACTAAAGCAGAGTATAAAGAAGCTAATGACAGGAACATCCTTGATGATTGGATGAGTTTGCAGGCCATCATTGATTCCGCATTTAAGAAAGATGGAAATACTCAATATTATGGTTTTAACAATGAATTAACTTTAGAGGATTTCTGCCATTACACGAATCAGGAATGGTTTGATATCATTGAGAAAGCTAAGTATTGGGACGAAGAATTCGAATTCAACCATGTTCAGATTGGTGGGTATGGTGGAAATGTTTTCTTTGCCACTCTGTCTGCTTATCTTAGGAATAATGCCACTTATAGAAATTCCAAATTCTATCAGTTTTACACCTTTGGTAAGTTTATGGATTATGTTTGTGAAGAGGCTGTCAATTAAGGCTTTAAAACTTTAAACTCGTTTATGGGTGAACTTCGTGACTATCTTGATATGTGTGTTTCTATGGATATCAAGCCTACTCTTTACAGTTCTTACCTTAAGCAGACTCATGATATCACTTCTCGCAACTATGAAGTTAAGCTTACTGAGGAACAGGCTGAGATGTTTGAAAAAGCTTATAAAGATTTCAAGTCTTTTGTCACGGAGGATAAGACATACAGTATTGTTCGTCCTAAGAATGCAGATGATGTCAAGCACGAAGGTTCTGCGTTGAATCATTGTGTGTATAGTTACCTGAGCAAAATAATCAAGAGAAATTGTCTGATTGTTTTCCTTCGTAAGACCAAAGATACTGATAAGCCCTTGGTTACTATCGAAATTGAAAATGAAGCCATTGTTCAGGCAAGAGGAGCTTCCAACCGTAGCATCACTGAGGAAGAGTACAAAGCTATTTGTGAGTATGCTAAGAAAAACAAACTTAAGGTTCGTGTTACTCCTCGTGACTAATATTTAGCAAATCAACTTCACATTAACAAACAACATATTTAAGCTGACCTAACGGCTATACGGGGAGAAAGGTTTATATTATGACTAACACTAAGACTTATGAAAACATGACCGTTACCGTTACTTGCAAGGAAAATGAAGATACTGAAATGATGGAACTTCTTCAGCGTTTTCAGGATGCCAAGACTCTTCGCGAAGCTACGAAGGAATATTATATCCCTCGTACAGAAGCAATTGGTAGAGCTAAGTGGACTGTGATTGTTAACCAGATTTTTTCTTTGGTGAAAATCGCCGAAGAAGTTAATCTCTTTTCAAGAACAAATCTTTATGCTCATTATTACAGAGATTATGGTATGGATGAAAGTATCGCAGTTAACAAACAAGGTGGTCGTTATTATATCACTTGGAGAAATGGTAATTATGTTTGCGATTTTGTTGTGCTTGATGCTTCTCCTGAGTGTTGTCCTGATTCTCTGCTTAAAGACAAAGATGGTTGGCTTGCTAAATGGGATGAATATGGAATCTATTCTACATTGAGGGATAATCTTATTTACAGCATCAAAAGTACAACTAAGAGGGTCATTGAAGAAAAGAACAAGATTGTTGAAACTTACAAAGGATTTGCTGGGGTATAATCCCCAGCTTTTTCATACACAAATGTTCCCTAAATACATATTACGAGAAAGGAATTATGATTATGGCTACCAAGAATAAGAAAAGCAATCCTCATATCATTTGGAGCAACTACGACCTGAACCTTGATGATTGGCGTGAAGGTATTGAAGAGATGTGGGAGATGAATGAAATTGACCCTTCCACTAAAACCGAAGATGATTACATTGAAGAAATGTATCTTTTGAGCTCTGAATATTTCCACGATGAGCAGATTAATCTTAACATTCCCACAGAAGGGCGTATCATTGCCATCGTTGATTTGGGCTTGTGGAACGGTAGAAGAATGGGTTATAAGCTCAAGGATGAAAAAAATATCAGAGCTTGTCTTTCATTTGATGCTGATTGCGGTTACGGAGAATGGTGGGTTGATTCTCATAACAATCTTCGCTCTAAGCAAACTCACCATGATGGTACTAATTATCTTTTGTATAGGGAGGTGAAACCTGAAATCTCTTCTGACCAACTTGATAAGTTCTGTTGGAAGCTGTATCGTGGTGAAGTAACTTCCAAGGATATTACCAAGTATACTCGCGCTATCGGCAAGCAAATTCGCAACGTTTATGGCTGGTAACTACAAACATTTTTGATTTAAGAAAGGAAAGAAAACTATGACTAACAAGAAGCTTAACGAAATGATTCTCCACTCTGCAAAGGACAACTGCTATCCTTATGTCTCTGTCGATACTCCTAATGGTCAGTTCAGAATCTATTGCGAACAGGAAGATGGATATCATGGAGTAAATATCGTTTTCGTTCGTGATGGGCAGGATGTTGAGCAGGATATCTGTATGGCAGAGATTGACCCTGATGATAAGTCTGGTAACACCTTCTCTGTCAAAGTTTGGAGTGAACCTCAGTCTGACGAGTATCAGGAAGATATTCGTTTTGGTCAGTATCGTGAACCTCGTTGTCCTTATTGTGGAAACTGGGGAGTAGCAGGAGTTGATGATTTTGGAACTGAAACTAAATTCTTCTGCGATGAGTGTGAAAACGAATTTCTCATGGACAATGATACTGGTGAATATTCCACTCGTAATCGTATTCCCCTTAAGCCTTACGAAGAAAAAGAAAAGGAACAGGAGTGACCCTGTTCCTATCTAAAACTCCAGCCCCGTAAGCTGTTCATATAAATGAAACCCTTGTCTTAAGGAAGAAAGGAGATGAAAGACCATGTAGAAAATAAAACACATCAATTATTTGTTTGGTATTTATTATTCTGTGATAGTCCTCACTGGTTTCATGGAAGTTTAAATACTAAATTAAACACAAAATAAATACACATAGGGTCAAGAGGTTACGGGTCTCTTAACTCTATGTGTATTGTAACACACAAATTCATCCTTGTCAACAACTTTTAAAACTTTTTTATTTAGAAAGGAATTATGATTATGTCTAAGAAGTATGATTACAGCAAGTCCGATATCGCCAATATCGTTGAGGAATTTAAGGCATTACTTGCCGAGCATGAGTGCGTTGATGATGTTTGTATTTATTACAACAACAAGCGTACTCGTTATATTCGTAACTTGTGGGATAAGGAAGAAAAGAAATATGTCCCCCTGAATACTTGGATTGATGATATTGAAGGTGTTCATCCCACCAAGTATTGTGAGTATGCTCCTTCTACTAATATTATCAGTTTCTCTTCTGAGGGAACTTTGTGCGATTATATGTATTCAGGTGCTCCTAAATGGCTTGAGAAATTTGCTCTTAAATATGGCATGTATATTGAATGTGCAACAAGCTGGTTTTTCTATTTCGCTCCTTGCAATGTTTGGAGTGATTATGAAACTGATGATACTGAAGAACATAAGAATTATCCTATTATCCTTTTCGGTTCTGAAGATTATGATGACAATAAAATCCCTGCTATTAAAGCAATTGCTCAGATTTGGGAAGACCTTTGTAGAATGTCTGAGGATAAGGGATGTTGTGCAATTGGATATGGTATGATTTTTAAATATGAAGGTCAGAAATACAAGATGATTCCTCGTTCTGATAAGCAGGGTGAATGGAGTTGGGTGCAGTGGGTCGATAAAATCAAGAATTATTTATCCATTGTTGGTTGTACTGACATTGAATGGTACTGTGGTCACATGGATTAATCGAAAAGAGGTGAATAATATGTTGCGAATTATTAACGGCACTGGTAAATGTTGTCCTGATTGTGGAGTTGAAGTAAATCTTGCCTTTGATAATGAATTTGACTACATTTGTCCTGAATGTGGTCAACTTCTTTATTCTTGGGAATGTGGTAACACAGTTGAAACTACTATGCAGGACATTAAAGACCAAGAAACTTTGGAACACTAACAATAACTTTTATTAAAAGAAAGGATTTAAGAATTATGTCTCAGTATACCAATATTGAAGCTGTTAAAAATTACATCGAGCTCGCAAGAACACAGCTAATCAACCTTGGATTTCATGAATTGTTCGATACAAAAATTGTGACGGAATGGAACACAAGAGCTAAAAATCGACTTGGGCAGTGCTGTCCTAAACGGTCACTTGATGGTAAGCGCTATTTTCTCCTCAATTTCAACAAGAAATATTTTGAGGTTGGAGATGATAGCAATGTACAGGGTACAATTATCCATGAAGTAGCTCATTGTGTTACCAATGGGCTGAGCCATGAACATTCGAGTGGTTGGTATAGAGCTATTACAAAATATAATGCTGTTTATGGCACACATATCAAAAGATGCAGTTATGACCCCAATTATCACAAATATCTTAACCAGCAAGCTAAATTAAGTGGCAATTACAAAATCTATTGTGATTGCTGTAAAAAGGTGGTGAAAACTTATCAGCGTAATTGTAGCACGGTTCAAGGTATCAGGTCTAATCCTTCTGCTTGGAGATGTAGTGGTTGTGGTAAAACTAACACTCTTAGAATTTTTTAAAAAAGAAAAGAAAAGAAAGGAAAAGAAAGGAAGTGCTTATATGTCTAATATTATTCTTACTGATTCTCACAACATCGTTCATTGGAAGCCTGTAACTGGCACGAAAGGAGAAAACTTCTATATGTCTAAGGATGAGAAATATTATATTTCTCGTCCTGTTTTCTCCCGTAAAGGTTGGGAACTAAGCAAGAGAAGTGTTATTGATGGTGTAGTTGTTTATACCTTTATCAAAGCATTCTCTTCACTTAAGGCTGCAAAAAACTATGTAATTAACACTCTTCAGTCTGACAATTACAACTGGTAACAAAACAATTTGTTCTAATTTGAAAGGAGTTTAACTATGAAATACAATTCTTCTACTCTCTACAATTGGCTCAGTGATGATTCTTGCTCTAAAACTTAGCTCCATATCTACGCAGTTGAAAGTGAAGAAGAATATTTTGAACTTAGCGCTATGCTTGATGAACGCAAAGGAAACGAAATCCTTGAGAGTCTTGGCTATCACAGCGATAAAGCTCCTATTGAATGTGTCGCTGGTAGTGAGCTTACTTTCTATGCTTGTAAACTCATTGGTGATTTTCTTGTCGTTGAAGAAACTGTAATTGTTGATTGTTAATTAAATCAACACACATTTGAAAGGAGTACAAACCATGAAAAACCAGCCTATTACTTCTAAGTTCACATCCGTCAATAGCTCCAAACTTCCTCGTGTCTACAATCACATTGATTGGAGTCAGTTGAAATATGACAAAGTTTGGTGTAAAAATGCTTTTAGCCCTTATCAAACTTTCGGAACTCCTCTAATTGTTTATGATTGGGGATGTGGTCGCTATCCTGAAGTTGTCGGGGATTTCCTTAAGTGTAAGAACATCAAATATATTGGTTACGACCCATATTGGTATCCTAATGGGTATAGAAACTATCCTGACGAGGGTTATGGCTTTCCTAGTGCAGATGTCTTTATCTGTTCCAACGTTCTTAATGTAATCTGTGATTGGACGGAGGTGAAACGTATTTCTCAAATGCTTCGTAATCAGTATAGACCTTTCTTTATCACTGTTTACAAGGGAACAAAATCTTGCATTGGTCAGGAAACTCGCAAGGATTGTTGGCAGTGGAATAAGCCTATCGAATCCTATATTATGAATTATAAGGATGTGATTAAAAAGAAAGTTCTTACAAACAAAAGATATAAGTCTTACATCCTTTAAGTTAAATCGTTTAAAATTGAAAGGAGTATAATTATGTCAACTTTAAATCTTCATTCTGTTCGCACCAACCTCGAAAACGAGTATGGTAAATTTAAAATCTTTACCCCTTGGGCAAATGTAGAACATAGATATTACATCGAGTTCTATCCTCCTAAAGTGGATATTCTTGATGAAAGTCCTGAAAGATGTTTGGGAATCATGACTATCTATAACCCTGAAACTGAAAAGCTTTCTATCAAATGGATTTGGGATAGCCGTGATTGGAAAAATCATTATGCGTTTTCTTATATCCACAACTTTGTTCCTGCCACAAATTCCATGCTGTCTCACATTAAAGAAATTGAAAAGGAGTGTGCGTAATGTTAACTTATTTCTGTGGAGACCATATCAATAAGCCTGTTGTTATGATTGCTTTTGGAGACCCTGAGTATTATGACAACATTTCTTTGCCTACTTCTCACTATGATGGCAAACATATCAAAGAAGCCTATATGTATGAGTATCTTCGAGATTTTATGAAGTATATCAAGGAGCAGTCTGAAATGAAGGAGGAGCTTGAACATCCTTCTGTTTATTGGATTGTTGACCTTAAGAGAAACATTACTCTTTGGACTGGTCTTGCTTTTAGGTCTAGTTTCATTCTGGCTATAAGTACTCTTAAAGAGTATTATGCAACAGAACTCAAGCAGTCTTCTAAGTATCAAAAATATGATGTTCTTCTTGAGGTTAAAGGTACTCTCGAAGTTGTTGTTGAAGCAAAGAGCTTTGATGATGCCAAGCACAAAGTACAAAATCAGCTTCATACTTTTACAAACGAAGACCTTTTATGCCTTTCTACTAAGGCAATCAGTGCTATGGATGAAAATAAAACCACCCATGAGTACTGCTAACATATAGTCCCTAACACACCGACAAACATTTTATTTTTGAAAGGAAGTTTTAACTATGGCTAAGTCTGTTAATAACAAGAAGGAATTCACCATGTCTCGTGAGGAATACATTCAGCATCTCTCTATGAGAACGAATGAAATTCACATGACCACCAAGAATTCCAAGACTGGTATGGGAGTCATTGATTTGGCAGTTCCGACTTGTTGTTGTCGTGAAGATGCGCCTTGTAAGAAAGGTGGTTGTTATTGTATGAAAGGTACTCAGACCTTAACTATCGTTCAAGCTTCGTATCTTCGTAATCTTCGCATTTATAATAGCGACCATGAAGATTTCTGGAATCAGGTTGACTTTAAGCTCAAACATTCTGGTCTTAGTATGTGTCGTTTCTTTGATTGTGGCGACATTCCTGATTACGATTTCTTCGACGGAATGGTTAACATTGCTTTGAAGAATCCTAAGATTAAGTTTATGGCATTTACGAAGAAGTATTTTATCGTGAATGAATGGCTTTCTGAAAATGAAAAGCTTCCTAAAAACTTAAACGTTATCTTCTCTGCATGGGATAAAGATTGGGTTGTTCCTAATCCGTATAACCTTCCTGTAGCTTATGTTGATTTCAAGGATAAGTCTAAGAACCCTGAATTCCCTAAGAATTATTCTACTTGTCCTAATCAGCATGATAAGACTGTCACTTGTACAGTTTGTCAGAAATGTTGGAATAAAAAGGTGAAAACTGTTGTGTTTCAACAGCATTAATGTTATAATAAGAAAGGAGGTGGTGTAATGCTGTATGCTTTATTCGCATTTTTCATGGGTTTACTTGGAACAGCAATCTTTAACCAAGGTTTGTTCGGAAATGCTTTTTCAACTACTGTCGTTTTTCTGTTGGCAATCCCTGTTATCTTTGCGATTGGTGGAGCAATCCACGAAAGCAAGGAAGAAGAACAAAAACGTCAAGCAGAGTTTGAGCGAAAACAAAGAGTTAAACGTGGTCATCTTGAAGATGATTTAACTCCTCAGCAAAGAATTCTTTGGGATTCTCTTCATAAGTATCGTTATAGCGATGTCTTAACAACGAACATTATTAACGAAACCAAAAGAGAACACGACCAAAAAATGTGGAGTTGGAGGTATAACAAAGAACTTAAAGAAAAATATTTCGCGGAGTACTGTAAAACCCAATCTCAAACTAAATATCTCATGTATACGTATTATGAACGTAATACGGATGCAGAAGCTAAAGAGCTTCAGAAAATCGGACTTCTTGACAAGTACAGGAATTATACCTTTTGGGATAATTTCCTTGATAATTGGAAGTTGTCTGATGAAGAATTAGAGGCATTAGATTATGAGGACGAAGACTGAAAGGAGGTGATGTATATGTAGATTCCTTAAAATCTAATGAAAGGAGGTGAGGCATATAACTATCGAAGGATATCTGCTTTGCTTCGAAATTGCTGTATTCATTCTTTGGATGATTGGCAAATCTTAATGGCAGTGTGAGATTGGGGAGAGAAATCTCCCCTTTCTTACAAATCAACTTCAACAACTAAACTATTTATTTTAGAAAGGATTTATTGTCATGAAAAAGAATCTTAACAACAACACTGCCCCTATTTCTTCTGCTGCTATTTTTGCTGAAGTTATGTCTGAAATGCTTGACTCTTATTTTACAGAGTGCATCTGTCATTTCAACAAGCTTTGTATGCGCAAGCGTAAGGATGAAACCGCTCGTTATTTCTTCTCTATGAAGGAAGTAAATCATGTCAGAGATAATTTGTTAAATCCAGATAGTGTCACTGTCAAGCCCTTGTATGATAATGGCTCTATTTGGTGTTATGAAATGGATTATGCTCAGGTAGCTAAAGAAAAGAGAGGAGGAAAAATTACTGCTAAAGCCTAAGTGTAATCAAAGTTGAAGAAAGGTTGTGATACTTTGGGTTATTTTGTAATTGGTCTTCCCATTGCAATTCTAATTCGTCTGTTTGCAGGAGTTCCTTTGTTTTGGTTTATTGTGATTCCAATTACAATTCTCACATTCATTGGAATTGCTAAAATGGATACAGACTCAATGTTGTATTCCAGAAAATTCAAAGATGGTAAATCTATCGACTCTTTAGCTATGGCTAAAAAGTATTATGAAGAATACCGTCGATGGGATGAAAAATACGAATATAAACATTTCTGTGAACAACAAAAATATTTTTGGAAGAAAATAAGGAGGGAACATCCCGTGACTCAGATTTTTCTTAAAGATGGCACTGATATGTGTTGCGATTATGTAACTTGGAACGAACGACTTCAGGAAATTCATCTTCGTGACAATAATCGTGAAGAATACAAAATTGTTCGTTATGAAGACATTGGTTCAATCCGTGTCTGCTAAGTGAAGTCTTGGTAGGGAGGGTGGGTTAGACTTCTTAGCACTTATAGTTACTCAGCGGCTATAAGTTAAGATTCTTACTCAGTGAGAATCTGTTTCCCTTTTGATGGGGAATTTTTTCCTTATTCAAGGGGAGATTTTTTCTAATTTCCAAGGGGGAGATTTTTTTAGTTTTCCCCACCACCACCCCGAAAAATTAAAAATCGGTAATCGAAAGGAGAAACGCCTTCCTTTCAATAAACCCTCCTCAAAGGGCAAAACTTTTTCAGGTTCGTCGGATGCGAAGGTCCCACTATGGTCTTCAATCCCTTATTCCTCCCAACCCACCCACCCTTTTTAAAGTGCAACGGGGGAGTCTTTTTAAATCATCACAGGGG
>OHCQ01000246.1_pt1 | contig 20817 bp, 10 predicted proteins | sample 1566791 | NCBI WGS metagenome assembly OHCQ01 (sample SAMEA3879541, study PRJEB24766) | human gut metagenome | biome: human-associated habitat; feature: feces | place: USA | collected 1985/1987
TTCTGGTGGAAAAGTTTGCCCATCCCCGGGTGGAGGGCAGCGATGAGGGCGAGATCCTTGCTGTTCTGGAAGAGAAGAATTCTCTGGTGGGCACCATGCACCGCATGGAGGGCCGCCTGAAGTTTGTGCCGGACGATTGCCCCGCCATCTCCATGCAGGTCATGCGGGACTGCGAAGGCAGCGCCAAGGACGGCGACAAGGTTGCAGTGGAGATCCTGCTGCGCGGCAACCGTCAGGAGGATCACCGCGTGGGCGTGGCCATGCGCTTTGGCAGCTGTGACGAAGCCAAGCGCTGCGCCAAGGCCCTGCTCTATGCCAAGGACATCCACACCCGTTTCCCCGAGAAGGTGCGGGACGAGGCCAAGAAGTTCGAGGACATGACCGTGTCTGAGGAGGACTGCAAGGGCCGCATGGATCTGCGCGCTCTGCCCATCTTCACCATCGACAGCGCCGAGACCAAGGATATCGACGATGCTATCAGTCTGACCAAGACCCCGGACGGCGGCTTTGAGCTGGGCGTGCACATTGCGGATGTTTCCAACTACGTCAAGCCCGGCTCCGAGCTGGACAACGAGGCCTTTAACCGCGCTACCAGCGTCTACTACGCCGATCAGGTGGTGCCCATGCTGCCCAAGCAGCTGTCCAACGGTATCTGCAGCCTGAACGAGGGCGTGCTGCGACTGGCCTTCTCCTGTTTGATGCGGCTGGATAAGGACGGCAACCTGACCGACTACCGCTTTGTCAAGTCCGTCATCCGCAGCCGGGTCAAGGGCGTCTACGCCGAGATCAACGCCCTGCTGGCCGGGACGGCGGACGCCGAGATCAAGGCGAAGTATGCCGACGTCATCGACCAGCTCCCCGCCATGAAGGAGCTGTACGGCCACCGTGCCCGCCTACGCAAGGAGCGCGGCTGCATGGATATCGAGAGCGGAGAGGTGAAGCTGATCCTGGACGAGGACGGCCACTGCATCGACGTGAAAAAGCGCACCTCCGGCGAGAGCGAGGCCATGATCGAGGAATTCATGCTGCTGGCAAACCAGTGCGCTGCCCACTTTGCCCGCGTGAAGCAGATCCCCTTTGTGTACCGTGTGCACGAGGAGCCCAACGCTGAAAAGCTGGAGCGCTTGCACGGGTTGCTGCAGGCCTGCGGCGTCAACGACCACTTTGCCAAGGATGTGCCCACCCCCAAGGAGCTGAGCGCCATTCTGGAGGGTGTGCGCGGCACGGCCTACGAGCAGATCATCAATGTTGGTATGCTGCGCTGCATGTCCAAGGCTGTGTACGAGGAAAAGCCCAAGGGACACTACGGTCTGGTGTTGCAGGACTATGCTCACTTCACCAGCCCCATCCGCCGCTACCCGGACTTGGCTATCCACCGTATCATGACGGCTCAGCTCAAGGGTACCGATAAGGACACCATGATCCTGCGTTACAGCGAGTTTGCCGAGGACGTCAGCAAGCAGGCCAGCGAGCGCGAAGTCATTGCCATGCAGATCGAGCGCAAGGCCGAGGACTGCTATAAGGCCGAGTATGCCCGCCGCCATCTGGGCGAGTGCTACGAGGGCCGCATCTCCGGCGTGACCCAGCGCGGCCTGTTCATCGAGTTGGAAAACGGCGTGGAGGGCTTTGTGCCCGCTTCCAGCCTGACCGCCACCGGCACCATGCTTACCGAGGGCGTGCGCCTTTCCGACCCCGTTTCCGGCAAGAACTGGAATCTGGGCGATACCATGATGATCACCATCGTGCGTGCGGACGTCAATCTGGGCAAGATCGACTTTGAGGTCGCCCCGGAAAGTGCAAAGCAGTAACTTTATAATTGAATAAACAACAGACTGCCCCCGAAGTAGCGCGCTAGACCGTGCTGCTTCGGGGGCAGTTTATTGTAGTTCTCAAAATCCTGGCAAAGTAAGATGCCCGCCTGAAAATCAGACGGGCAGAAAAACCAACGCAGAAAAGATCAAAGAGGATGCTTCCCGAAAAATTGCAGGGCGATTTCATCCAGTTGTGCGGCAATCTGCCGAAAATCCTGATTCAGATCTAAGGTGCGGGCACCGATCAAGTTGCCGCCCAAGTTGAACAGACAATCCGGGGTGATGGCCTCCTGCGTTTTGGCATAGAGCAGCAACCCAGAAACATTTCCGGTATGGGCAGCATCCTGATTTTTGACGTAGGTATAGATCTGGTAGAGGTTAGCAGAATGCAGGGTCTCTTTATGGAATTGCTGCTGCATGGTGCGGCCGTAATACTTGGCATCCAGAATGAGAACTTTTTCGTGGAAACGCAGAAAAATATCGGTTTGCATGGCGGGGAGAAACCGCAGCATAGCGGCATCGTGCTCCCCGACAAGATCCCATTTGACCTGTGCAGCTTTGATTTCGGAAAGATAGCAGGCATGATGTTTCCGGTAATATTCCAGAATAAAGCGTTCGTACAGTTTTGCCATGCGTTCGTCTGAAAATGCCGCCATTTTATAGCTGCCGTTTTCCGTGGTCTGCAACATATCGTGCAGCACAAAATAGCAGAGATTCAACAGCATTTCGTAATTCTGGTTGCTCCGCTGATAATGCAGCTGTTTCCATGGAATCTGAGCGGGAAGCAGTTCCGAAACTGTATCCAAAAACAGGAGCGGTTTCCTTAATTCCACTTTGCGCTTTGTGGAAACGTTCTCATCCCGAAGCAGCACCCGCAGGGTGGTTTTCAGGATCTGGTTATACAGGTTATCTTCGGAAAGCTCGTCAAGGGTGCAGGCGACCTGCGGCTTGTGCTGGATGCGGACCTTCATGGTCTGTGGAAGATCCAGTTTTCCCCGCAAAACCGATTGCGTTTCGCTGCGGGAAACATACTCCCGATAAAGCCCCTGCTTCAACTGCCGGGAAACGCCCTTTGCAAGGATGGTGGCAAACAGATCATCGATATGCTCAAACTTTTCTGAGGCAATGCACTGATAATCCTGTTGTTGCAACACCTGAAAAGCGTAGGAGAGCATGTAGTAGATGTTCTGGATAAAGATACCTTTGTCAGTCGTCATTGAAAACACCACGCAGATTTTCTTCCCAACGATGCAGCTTGTCGGGCGCATCGAACCAGTATTCTGCCAGCGTAGGGAGAATATCAAATTCCACCACAGAGCACATCCAGTCGGTGGTGCAGGCGGTAGGGGCGTCCAGACAGAAGTAGCTGTGACCAATGCGGAACCCGGGGCCGAGGACAGGGTCATTCTTGATTTCCAGATTCAGTTTTTTGATCTGCTCCACAAGTGCATTGAAGGTTTCGTTGTCAAGCGCAGCTTGATAGTGCAGGAAGCCATCGGAGGTAAAAGCCGGTTCTATCTCAAAGAAACTGAAACGTCTGCGCAGAGCATAGTCGATCAGGGCGAGGCTCCGGTCGGCAGTGTTCATCATGCCGATGATGTAGAGATTTTCCGGGACATAGAAGGGCATCCCATTATAGGCCAGCGTAATTTTTTCGCCCCGGTGGTCGCTTTCGATCAGCATCATCAGCTCGCCGAAAATCTTGCTCAGGTTGCCCCGGTTGATCTCATCGATCAGGAAAAAGTATTCCCGCTCGGGGTCGTTGGAAGCCTTCTGGCAGAAGCGGTAAAAAACACCTTCGGTCAGCTTGAAGCCGGAGCCGTCAGGCCGGTAGCCCAGCATGAAATCCTCGTAGGAGTAATTCTGATGGAACTGCACGAACTCCACCCGGGAGGGATCAGCCTGACCCATCATAGAGTACGCCAGCCGTTTGGCGGCATAGGTCTTTCCAACGCCGGGTGCGCCCTGAAGAATGACGTTCTTTTTGCGGCGCAGCAAGGACACCAGCATAGTATAGCGCGGCTCGCTCAAAAATACATCGTGCAGGAAATCGGCCTTTGTGTAACTGTCGCTGACCGCCTGCCGTACGGGCACCGGGTTTTCGTCCCGGATCAGATCCAGAATAAAGTTGTACTCGCCCTCCGAGAGCTTGAACAGGCTTCCGTTTGGCTGTACAAAGAACTCCATTTTCTCCAGCTCGGGGGCGGCTTTCAGTGCAGCATACTCAATAGGGGAAGTCAGGCTCTCGGTCTTTTCAAAATAAATCTCTTTGCCGTTGCTTTCCTGCGTGATCTTGGCCAGAGCTACCACTCGTTTTACCGGATTTGCTTCATAGCCGATCACAAGGTCCCCGGCTTTTGCATCGAGGAAATTCTGGAAGATCCTGCGCTTATTTCCGTTGTCGTTGTACAGCGTATAGGTCTGTTCTTCGCCGACCCGCAGACTAGAATAACTCCAGATCTTAGGATTGGCAGTCAGCCACCAATAGTGGCGCGAAGTGGCCTCGCCGGCAGCGGCTGCGGTCGGTACTTTCGAGAGGTCGGCTTTTTTCAGGGCCTGTAAAAGCTCATCCCGCAAACGCCAGATGTAAGTGCCGTCTGCCTTTGTGCTGGTGTTTTTGCCTACATATAAGATAGGCCACCAGCGCATACTTTCGTTGTCGCGGGGCATGATGCGGCAGCCTGTTTTTTCTGCCACCCGTTTTGCAAGATGGAAGGAGTTGGAAATATAAAAGTTACTGGTTTCGCCGTATTTAATGGCAAGCTGTTTGCAGGTGGCCTGCCCGCCGTAATCCAGCATACATTTCATCACCCGCAAAGCCTCCGGGGTAAAAACCGAGGCATCCTGCAGCAAAGCGCTCCACTGTGCGGTCGTAATGTCCGGGTCATACTCGCTTTTAGCGGGAAACCATCCGGTCTGCATCTGTGCGGCCTTTTGTTCAGCAAGGTAGAAACGGCTCAGGTAAAAGCCCAGATCAATGGCAGCAATATTCCAGTGTGTGTCAGGCCAGTATTTCCTGGCAGGGGCAGCTTCGATGGCGCTGCGGATCATCCGGGTGATGGCTTCATTTTGGCTCAGCGCAGCCCGCAGCTCGTCATAAAGGCGGTAGCTGTTCAGCAGCGACTCTACGGAACCGTCCCGCTTGGGCGGAGCATTGAAGTTCAGCGCGGTGGAGATGTCGCGGGTGACGGAATAGCGATAAATATAATATTGGTCTGGATACCGGAGCCACAGATAGACGCTGATAGCACTGGTGTTCTGGTAATGGTTGTTCCAACTGCCGTCATTGTATTTTATGCGCAGGGCTTCGGCAGCAGCTTGAAATGCGGTGATGCGCTGAGAAAGCCCGATAGATTCCTCAAATAGGCTGCGGAACATAGCGCGGGTGGCTTCACAGTCTGCTGCTGCAAAATTCAGGATCATTGCGCGAGGATAGGCATAGCCGGTATCCAGAAGTGAAAAGACCTTTGCGGTGGCTTCCTTGAACATTTCGCCAAAGTCTGCCGCATTTATATCCCAATGGTCGTGGAATTGCTGTGCGGCTTCCCATTTGAAATCTTCTCCATGAGGCCAATACTTCGGGAAATAAGTCTGGTATCCGCTCAGAACAGGCTCCAGTTTTGCATGATCGATCATGACTGCTCCTTCCGAAATCAAAAAAGTCTTCAGGCCTATTGTACCACGACAAAATCAGAAACACCATATTCCGGCAAAAGAAAATGCCCGCCTGAAAATCAGACAGGCGGGTTTGCCGTCATGTAGTCGAAATACAGTCCCTTGTACAGAGCGTGGGCAAAGCGGGAATCGTTGGTCTCGCCAAGATTATGTTTACGGATACCATTCCGGCTGACGCGTTTTGAGATATGGCATTCTGCTGTGATTCTTCTCGGGTTCTTCGTCAGAACGCAGAAAATGCGGAAACTGCTTGATTTAACTCGGTTTCCGTACTAGAATGGAAACTGGAAATGCAAATACAGTTTCCACAAGGAGGACGCTCATGCAGGAAAAGCTCGGTGCGCTGGTGCGCACGCAGGCGATGCAGTTGTTCCGTCAACAGGGGCTGCATTTCACCATGCAGCAGGTGGCAGAGCCGCTGCACATCAGCAAAAAGACCATCTACACCGTTTACCCCTCCAAGGAGGCGCTTTTGCTGGATATGGTAGACCACGCCTTTGCAGAGATCCACCGCTGCAAGCAGGAAATTCTGGCGGGCGGTGGTACTTTGCAGGAAAAGCTGCGGGCGGTCATCATTGCCATGCCGGCAGAATATGCTGCGCTGGATCTGCGGCAGATGAAGGAGCTGGACGAGAAATACCCGGTGGTGGCGGCGCGGGTGCGCAGCCAGTTGGAAAACGGGTGGGAGCCCACCATGGCGCTGCTGGAGCAGGCTGTGGCTGAGGGGGTCATGCGTCCGGTATCCCTGCCGGTGCTGCGGCAGATGATCACCGCATCCATCGAAAGCTTTCTGGCAGACCGCAGTCTGGCAGAAAGCGGGGTGCAGTATGTGGCTGTACTGGAGGAAATGATTTCGATTTTACTGGAAGGAGTGCTGCCGCGATGAAACACAGTTTTTGTGAGGATTGGGAGTTCACACGACACTGGACAGAGGCCTTTGGCAAGGGGCTGCCGGTGCCAAAACAACAAGCCGTCCGCTTGCCCCATACCTGCCGGGAGGTGCCGCTGCACTATGCCACCCCCGCTGATTACGAGATGGTCTGCGGCTACCGGAAGCGGTTCCGAGTGCCGCCGGTGCAGGCTGCGCCCCGACTGTTTGTCCGCTTTGACGGCGCTGCCCATCAGGCGGTGGTGCGGGTCAACGGCAGGGTTGCTGGGCAGCACCGGGGGGGCTATACCGGCTTTGCGGTGGAAATCACCGACCTTGTGGACCGGGAGGGTGAAAACCTGCTGACCGTGCAATTGGATACCCGTGAAGACCCGGCCATTCCACCCTTTGGCTTTGTCATTGATTACCTGACCTACGGCGGGTTGTACCGGGAGGTCTGGCTGGAAGCTACGGCAGAGAGCCGCCTGACCGATTTGTTCGTCTACACGCCCACCCTGCAGGAGGCTGTGGTGCAGTGGACAGCAGAGCTTACGCCTGCAGCCGCGGCTGTCCGCATCCGGCTGGAGACTGCAGACGGCACCCTGCTGGCAGAGCATACCACACAGGCGGCAGAAACCGGGAAGATGCAGCTTTCTGTGCCGGACGCACAGCCGTGGGATACAGAACACCCGGTGCTGCATCATGCCACGGCAGAGCTTTTGAACGCAGCGGGGCAGCCCATCGACCGCAAACAGGTGACGTTTGGCTTCCGCACCGCAGAGTTCCGGGCGGATGGCTTCTACCTCAACGGCAAAAAGACCTTTCTGCGGGGTCTGAACCGACACCAGAGCTACCCTTACATCGGCTATGCCGCACCGGAAAGCCTGCAGCGGGAGGATGTCCGCATTTTGCAGGAGGAACTGCACTGCACCGCCGTGCGCACCAGCCACTACCCCCAAAGCCAGTATTTTCTGGATGAGTGCGACCGGCGGGGTCTGCTGGTGTTCACTGAGCTGCCGGGCTGGCAGCACATCGGGGACGACAACTGGAAGGACGCCGCCTGCGAGATGCTGCGGGAGATGCTCTTGCAGAACCGCAATCACCCCAGCATCATCCTGTGGGGCGTGCGCATCAACGAGAGCGTGGATGATGATGCTTTCTATAACCGCACCAACAAGATCGCCCACCAGCTGGACCCCAGCCGTGCCACCTCCGGCGTGCGGTATCTGGAAAAAAGCCACCTGCTGGAGGATGTCTACGCCTACAATGATTTTTCCCACAACGGCGTAACGCCCGGCGCAAAGCCCAAAAAGGACGTGACCCCGGATATGGGCAAGGCACTGCTCATCTCGGAATGCAACGGCCATATGTACCCCACCAAGGCCTTTGACGACGGCCCGCACCGGCAGGAGCACGCCCTGCGGCACGTCCGGGTGCAGAACGCCGCCTATGCCAGCGGAGAACACGCCGGGTGCTTCGGCTGGTGTATGTTCGACTACCAGACCCACAAGGACTTCGGCTCCGGGGACCGCATCTGCTACCATGGCGTACTGGACAGCTTCCGTAACCCCAAATTGGCGGCGGCGGTCTATGCCAGTCAGGGCGATGCAGACCCGGTGCTGGCGGTCAGTTCTTCCATGGACATCGGCGACAACCCCGCCGGGCAGCTGGGCACAGCCTACGTTTTCAGCAATGCCCAGCAGGTAAAGCTTTACAAAAACGATGTGTTCGTCACCGCCCTGCGCCGCAGCGAATGGACGGCACTGCCCCACCCGCCCTTTGTGATGGACGATACCATTGGCGAGCTGCTGGAAACGCAGGAGCACTTTTCCCCCGCCAAGGCAGCCGCTGTGCGGGACTGCCTGCTGGCCGCCGGAAAATATGGCTTAGCGGGACTGCCGCTGGCCTACAAGGTCAAATTTGGCTGGTGTATGCTGCGCTACAAAATGACCTTTGCAGACGGCGTGGCGCTTTACGGCAAATATGTGGGCAACTGGGGCGGCGAAGCCACCCGCTGGCGGTTCGATGCCGTGCAGAACGGCAACGTGGTGCGCAGCGTGACCCTTTGCCCCAGTGCAAAGCTACACTTGGAAGTCAAGGTCAGCCGGACGGCTCTTCGGGAAAAAGATACCTACGATATGGCCGCTGTGCGGGTGCGCATTCTGGACGAGAACGGCACCCCTGCTCCCTATGCACAGTTCCCGGTGCAGTTTACGGTAGAAGGCAACGCTGCCCTTGTCGGCCCGCAGACCGCCGTGGCAGAAGGCGGCATGACCGGTACTTATCTGCGCACCGTGGGTGCTGCCGGAGAAGCCGTGCTGACTGTTTCTACACCGCAGACGCAGCCCGTTGTGCTGCGGTTCACCATTGAAAAGGAGGACGCTGTATGGAACTGACCCTGAAACAGAAGGCCGCTTTCGGCATTGGTGCCGTGGGCAAGGATATGGTGTATGCCCTGTCGGCTTCTTACGTCATGTATTATTATCAGGATGTGCTGGGGCTCTCGGCAAGCTTTGTGGGGCTGGTGCTCATGGCAGCCCGGTTCTTCGATGCCTTTAACGACCCCTTTATGGGTGTTCTGGTGGCAAAGACCCGCACCCGCTGGGGGCGTTTCCGGCCGTGGATCTTTTCCGGTACGCTGCTCAATGCGCTGGTGCTCTACGCCCTGTTTGCCGCCCCGGTGCTGGACGAAGCAGCGCTGATGGTCTATTTCAGCGTGGTGTACATCCTGTGGGGCGTCACCTACACGATGATGGATATCCCCTACTGGTCCATGATCCCCGCCGTGACCCGCACGCCCAAAGACCGGGAGAACCTTTCCATGGTGGGACGTACCTGTGCAGGTGTTGGTTCGGCACTCATTGCCATGTTCACCATGCTGCTGGTGGGAGCCCTTGGCGGCGACAGCGAGCGCGCCGGCTTCCGCTGGGTGGCTCTGATCGTAGCGGTAATTTTTGCAGTGACAGAGCTGGTGTGCTGCATTTCCATGAAAGAAACCACCCCTAGTGAGATGAAGACCGCCACCGTAAAGGAGATGTTCTCCGCCCTGTTCCGCAACGATCAGGCTATGGTAGTGGTAGGCAGCATCGTGCTGATCAACTCGGCGCTGTACCTTACCTCCAACTTCATCATCTATTTCTTCAAGTACGACCTTGGCGGTGCAGGCTGGAAAGCCACCTACACCCTGTTTTCCACCGTGGGCGGTGCGGCGCAGATCCTTGGCATGATGGTGCTTTACCCCTTGCTGCGCAAAAAATTCAGCAGCACGCAGGTATTTCACCTGAGCCTTGTGCTGGCACTGTGTGGCTACGGCACGCTGCTGGTGTTCTGCCTGACCGGCCTTTCCCACAGTCTGGCGCTGCTGTGCATCCCGGGCGTTGTCGTGTTTGCCTGCAACGGGATGCTGACCGTGCTGACCACCCTGTTCCTTTCCAACAGTGTGGATTACGGCCAGCTCAGGACCGGCCGCCGGGAGGAGAGCGTCATCTTTTCCATGCAGACCTTTGTGGTCAAAGCTGCCTCCGGCGTGGCGGTATTCCTGACCGGCATCGGGCTGGATCTGATTGGTCTTGTGGGCAACACGGAGGAGACCGGCCCGGTGGCAGTGCAGAGCGCCGGAACGCTGCTGGGTCTGCGCCTGATGATGACGGTCCTGCCCATGCTGGTGCTGGCAGGTGCGCTGGTGCTGTTCCGCCGCAAATTTGTTCTGACCGACGCCCGCGCTGCCGAGATCAGCGCACAGCTCCACGGGGAGGAAGCGCACCATGACTGAAATGCACTGGTACGCAGAGACCACCGGCGGTGTGCGGCAGGGCGATGCCCTGGTGTACCCGGGCTGCGGTGCGCTGCATCTTTCCGCTGACCTGCCCGCCGGGACGCTGAAAGCCGTGCGTGCCGAGCTGCCGTGGAAGATGGAAGCAGACGAGCGCCTGTTCATGAACGGCTACCAGACATGGACATACAGCCCGGAGCTAAACCGGAACGGCAAGCTGCACGGCACCGACCACATCCCCGGCTTTCTGCGCAAAAAATACGCCTTTGACCGCTACGGCGATTATCACTTTGTACCTTACGGGCATCATAACGGTCAGAGCCACGGCTTTTCCTACTGCTATTTCCGCAAGGGCGGGCAGTTCCAGCTGGTGGCATCGCTGGACGAAACCCCGGGCTACACCATCCTCCGGTACGACAGCCGCAAAGCCCTGTTGACGATGGAGCGGGACTGTGCCGGGGTGGAGCATCCCGGTGGCAGCTTTGCTCTGTTCGACCTGTTTTTTGCCGAGGGCGGCGAGACCGAAGTGTTTGACGGTTGGTTTCGGGCTATGGGCATCCGTCCTCGAACCGAAAAGAAGCTGGCAGGCTATTCCAGTTGGTACAACCGCTATCAGGACATCACCGAGGACACCATCCGAGAGGATCTGACCGGCTGCCGCAGCCTGCTTTGCCCGGGAGACCTGTTCCAGATCGACGACGGCTGGGAGCCGAAGGTGGGCGACTGGCTGGAAACGGATGCACAGAAATTCCCCCATGGGCTGAAAGGCATGGTAGAGGAAATTCACGCCGCCGGATTTCAGGCTGGGCTATGGCTTGCACCCTTTGTGTGCGAAAAGGACTCTGCCCTTTTCCGGCAGCACCCGGACTGGCTGCTGAAGGTGGGCGGTGCACCGTGGTGCTGCGGCAGCAACTGGAGCAGCTTTTATGCGCTGGATATCGACAACCCGGCTGTGCTGGACTATCTGCGCCGAGTGTTCGACCGGGTGCTGAACGACTGGGGCTTCGACCTTGTCAAGCTGGATTTTCTGTACGGCGCTGCCCCCTTTGGCAACGCCCGCGAGAGCCGGGCAGCCCGGATGTACCGTGCTATGGACCTGCTGCGCAGCTGGTGCGGGCAAAAGCAGATCCTCGGCTGCGGCGTACCGGTGATGCCCGCCTTCGGGCTGGTGGATTACTGCCGTGTCAGCTGTGACGTGAGCTTGGACTGGGACGATGTGTGGTATATGCGCCTGTTCCACCGGGAGCGGGTGTCCACAAAGCAGGCGCTCAACAACACGGTGTTCCGGCGTCAGCTCAATGGCCGTGCCTACGGCAGCGACCCGGATGTGTTCTTCCTCCGGGATGAAAACTGCAAGCTGACGGCAGAGCAAAAGCGCACCCTTGCCACAGTCAACGCCCTGCTGGGCAATGTGTTCCTTACCTCGGATATGCCTTCCCACTACACGGATGCGCAGCGGGACGAGTACCGCCGCCTGCGCAGGTTATTTGAACATGCAAAACAGGTAGAAGTAGAGACAGAAAATGGTGTGATTACGATCCGGTATTCTCTGGATGAGAAACGTCAAGAGTTGCGGTGCAGTGCTATTTATAGAGAATAATGAGGGCGTAAAATCAGCTTTATTCTTTTTCGTTAGCCAGATGTTTCTTTATGAGAAACGCAACGAACGTCTTCATCAGAAAAGTGGCTCACGCCGAAAGCTGTATAAGCAGATAAAATGAAAACGCCGCCAGTGCACCGTGTGATGGGTTTCACATGCTACACTGGCGGCGTTTTTGCGCTATCCCATGCAGACGGTCATATGATTTTCAAGGTTCGATGAAGGTTTATAGAAAGCATACCATAACCAAGAAGAAATTTTTAGAAAGCATTCCTTCCGGTTTTCAGTGGATTTCAGGAGGATCCCAAGGAGAAACCGGAAGGAATGCTTCCGCTTCTTGGAAAATGCTCTGGATAGAGCATACCATAAAGTCACTCGATTTTTTAGGACCTATTAGTTCCACTTTTTACTTTCAAAATCGGAAGTGATAGTTCCGGTTTGATGTAATATTGAATGAATCAACGCTGATTTTCATAGAACAAATTTTTCTCCAAGAAAATTTGCTTATTCACCGTTCGTTAAGGTGCGGAACTAGCGTATTCTTGTGCTGAATACCTGTTTGCTGCGGATGCAAACGCAAAAACCTCCTGAGAAAAAAATAACCGCCCGCTTCAAGTTGAACTTGAAAACGGACGGTCTCGATTGCAAAATGATTTTCAAATTTTGGAAGAACGTTGAGAGGTTTCATAGCACCCGCAAGCAATGCAGACGTATATACATCTGCTTATTTTGCGTTGCAAAACGCTTGTTGGGAGCACCCAAACCCTTGAACTGCATCCCGTGGATGCAGGCTGTTTTAAGCAAACAAAGAGGAAAACTGTTTTATTTCTTCCGAAATTCCCCATACAGCCACTCTGCCAATGCCGACATAATAGCCTTGTATTTGCTGGTGTCCTCAAACAGGGAAGAGAAGGTGTCCTGCGCTTCAAGATAGCTGTCCTGTGCGGCAGTATCAAAAGCCTTGGGGAAGATGCTCTCGGTGAAGATCTGCGGGTCGGAGCTGCGCGCCAGCTTTGCCAGCTTCGGGTCGGCCAGCAGACGGTCATGCAGGGCAGTAAGCAGCACCCGGTCGGCATTGGTGAACTCGCCCTTGAACTTCTCATTGATCTTCAAAATGATCTCGTCCAGCGGCTCCTTGGGGTCGTGCCCCAGAGCACCTTTCTGGGTGACCGGCTCGTAGACGCCCTTGGCGTGTTCCAGCTCGATGGCACCGGCAAAGGTCTTTTGCAGCTTGTAATACTCCAACTGCAATTTGCCCTCCAAGTCCAGCGGAGAGACCTCGTCCGGCGGCAGCAATTTGAGCAGATAAGCGCAGAATACGTTCTCCTTGTGCAGCTCTTCATCGAACATCCGTGCCACCTGCGAAACATAACCGTACCACTTGACAAGGCTTCGCAGCAGACGGCGGAACTGGTACCGCTCGGCCTGCGTTTTCTGATTGTAGCGGTCTGCCACCGGCTTCAAGACGCTGCTCATGCGGCCTACGGCGTTTTTATCCTGCTTGGTGCTGCGGAAATACTCCTTGGCAAAGGCTTCCACGTCTGCATCGGAATAAACGGCAAAGCTCCGCAGCTCCTTCTGGGTCTTGTAAATGAGGTCGGTGTTGACCTCCTGCTCCAGAAAGGTTTCCTGATAAAACGGCTGAAATGCCTCCCGGATGTCCTCTGCTTTGTTCACAAAATCCAGCACAAAGGTGTCGGTTTTGCCGGGACAGGTACGGTTCAGGCGGGAGAGGGTCTGTACTGCCTTGACGCCCTTCAGCTTTTTGTCCACGATCATGGTGTGGAGCAGCGGTTCGTCAAAACCGGTCTGGTATTTTTCTGCCACGATGAGCACATTGAAGTTGTTGTGGAACTCCTTTTTGGTCTGGCTCTCCGCAATGTGGCTGCCGTCAGCGCGGACGTTCAGGGACTGCTCCGTGTACTCCACGCCGCCGTCCGGTACGGCACCGGAAAACGCCGCTAAGATCTGCACATCGTCGTAGCCCTGCTCGGCAATGTACCGCTTAACCTCGTGGAAGTACCGCACCGCCGCCAGTCGGGAGGAGGTGACCACCATCATCTTGCCCCGCCCGCCAATTTTATGGCTGGTGGTCTCCCGGAAGGTCTCTACAATGATCTTTGCCTTCTGGCTGATGTTGTAGGGGTGCAGCTCTTCATACTTGCGGATGAGCTTTGCCGCCCGGCTGGCAGGCAGGTCGGGGTTGTCCGGGATGGTCTTGGCAATCTTGAAGCAGGTGGAATAGGTCATGTAGTTTTGCAGCACATCCAGAATGAACCCTTCTTCAATGGCCTGCCGCATACTGTAAATGTGGAAGGGGTGGTGGCTGCCGTCCGGGTACTCGGTGCCGAACAGTTCCAGCGTGGCGGCTTTTGGGGTGGCGGTAAAGGCAAAGAAGGACAGGTTCTTGTGCCGTCCGTGGGAGGTCAGTTCCTTCACCAGTGCATCCTCCGGGTCGATCTCGTCCTCCGCTTTGCCTTCCAGCTCGGCATATTCCCGCAGCGCATCCTCGGTGTCGGCAAGGGCGGCTTTCAGCTTCAAAGCAGAGGTGCCGGTCTGGGAGGAGTGCGCTTCGTCGATGATAACGGCATAGTTCTTCCCGGCGGTCTTGTTCACCTCGGTGTAGATGACCGGGAACTTTTGCAGCGTGGTGATGATGATGCGTGCGCCGTTGTTGATGGCATCCCGCAGGTCGCCGGAGTTTTTGTCCTCGCCGATGGCCTCCACCGCACCCAGCGTATGGTCGAAGCCGGAGATGGTCTCCTGCAGCTGCGCGTCCAGCACGGTGCGGTCAGTCACCACGATGACGCTGGCAAACACCGGCTTGTTCTCGGTGTTGAACAGGGAAGCCAGCCGGTACGCCGTCCAAGCAATGGAGTTGGACTTGCCCGACCCGGCGCTGTGCTGGATGAGATAGTGCTGCCCGGCACCCTTCTGCCGCACATCTGCCACCAGCTTGCGCACCACGTCCAGCTGATGATACCGGGGAAAGATCAGGGTCTTGCCGTCCTGCAGGCTCATGAACTTTTGCAGGATGTCCATCATGCTGTCCTTCTGGAACACTTCTTCCCAGAGGTAGGCGGTAGGGTAGCCGCTGGGGTTGGGCGGGTTGCCTGCGCCGCCGTCCCGCCCGGCACCGTTGGAGCCCTGATTGAAGGGCAGAAAGCGGGTGTCCTTGCCTGCCAGCCGGGTGGCCATCCACACCTCGGTCAGGTCTACGCAAAAGTAGCCCAGAATGCGCTTGTTGAACTGGAAACACACCTCCCGGGGGTCCCGGTCGTGCATCCACTGCTGCTTGGCGTTCTCCACAGTCTGCCCGGTGAACTGGTTCTTCAGCTCAAAGGCGAACACCGGGATGCCGTTTACCGCCAGCACCATGTCCACCGAGTTGTGGGTGGTGCCGGAGTAGAACCACTGCCGGTTGCAGGTGATCTCGTTTTGGGCGTAGCGCTGGGCGTCCTTTTGGTTCAGCGCAGATTCTGGCTGAAAATAGCACACCCGGAACCGCCGTCCCCGGTGCTTGAACCCATACCGCAGCACCGAAAGCAGTCCGTCCACATCGCAGGCATTGTTAAAGGCAGTGCAGAACTTCCGCACTGGGTTTACCGGGTTCTGCTTTTCAAAAAACGCCCACTCGTTGGGCTGGGTCTTTTGCACAAAGCGGATCAGGGTATCCACAAACAGCCCCGGCTTGGGGTCGTAGCAATCCCCATTGCGGGTGTAGCCCCCGGCAGGGGAGAGCAGCGACGCCGCAATGTCCGATTCAAACTGCTTTTCGGTGGTGTTGAGGGGCATAGTTGAATTCCTCCTTATTTGATAAAACATTTTTCGCAGAGTTTTTCTAGCGTTTGATCGTCAACGCCCACACGGTGAAGGATGGAACAGTAGACGGTTACAACAAGATGTAGAGCTGTTAGGCCGATATTTATATCAAGTAAGTTATAGCTTCCATGAGTCTCTCTGTTTCGGTAGTCTCGAAATTCTTTTATATCATTAGCACCAATAATTTTGCGTTGATAAGGTATGATGCACTTGACGATGCTTTTATAGGATTCAAATAACAAAAGATCGTTATGTTTACTTGGAAAAGATGTGTTCTGAAATCTTTTTGTAAGCTGATTATGGATGGAGTCGGGCAATATGCCGTTTTCGGCTTCATCAATTCTAATGGTTTCCTTGATTTTACGAAGAAGTGTTGAAAGACGCTGACTATCATCGTATAATGCCTTGGATTTTTCATCTCGATGCTGGCAAACGCAGTGCTCTTCGCATTCTAAGAAGGTGGCAATTTCTCGGATATCTGCAGATGTCATGAGATTAGCCTCTCTATCGGACTTTGGAAGAAAACTTAAATGCCTGATAGGATTATAATCTGACAATTCATAAAACATGGGGAGAATCTTAAAGACAGCACTGCCAATATCGTCAAAACAAATGCAGTGATTAGGATCTTTTTGTGTGGGTTCAAATCCGTAATTTATAAAGGCAGAGGCATCATCGGTGTAGTATTCAAGTGAGGGAACTTCTTTGCTATTGAAATGCTGTTTGCGTTGAAAAGTAATCGAATCGAACTCTGCATTGTTACGGTAGGTCAAAAAGGACAGAAGTTCTCGAGCTTTTTCAATATGTAATAAAGCATCATCCAAATTAACAGGTGTACTAAACTCAAATCGAAAATAGGGATCTTTTGTACTGATTTCTAGTTTTCGAGATTGAGTGTGTTCACTGGTAAACCAGCCAATTTTTACAGCTATTTTTTGATTTTTCCAAAATAAGGTCCCGATTAATTCGAATTCATCATGTTTAATAATATAACAACCATCCGAATAGTCTACAGGAATAAATTTGCTGGAAAAAAGGCTGTTTAACGTACCACCTTTCAACTCGATTGCATCAAAAGTATACCCGAATTTTTTGGTGCAGATAGCATCTTGAATTACATAAGTGGAAGTTCGAAAGGTGTATTTTGAAATAGGGGTATTGTCAAGACAGTCTTTTGCATAAATAGCGATAGAAGTGCCATCAGTAGTAGAACCAACAAGGAAATTGCCTTGTTTTTTTAATGTGAAATGAGAATTAGCGGTGTTATATGTTTCGCCAAAGCGATTGGTGATTTCTTTTATGACATTATTTGCAATGCAGAAAGAGAAATCATCAACATAAAAGGAAGCAGAACCTTTTTCGCATTCCAATACCCCCATTCTAGGAGCACTAGGATCTTTCATGTATTTTACACCTCCCTCTTTCCCGTTACAACCTCATAAATCAAACTTTTCTTATAGCTTTCCAGTTCTTTTACCAGCTGCTCCTTCTTCGCAATCAGCTTGTCAATTTCGGCGCACTTGGCGTCAAGGTAGTCGGCAATTTCTTTTTGCTCTTCAAGTGGTGGCAACAAAACAGGCATGGATTTAAGAAGGCTCTGCCCAAGACTAGCCCGTGTTACAAGATTCATTTCCTTAACAAGATAAAACCGTAAGTGAGAGCTTCTAAAATAATACTTTGCATACGGCGTATACAATTTGTCTGAAAATGGACGCACTCGAATAAGAAAACCTGCAAAGGTGGCATTGGGAATGTCTTTTTCACAAACGCAAGAAAATCCAACTTCTTCAATTGTTTCTGAAGTGCGTGTGAAGAAAATATCACCCTTTTTTACAGAGTAACGTTTTTGTTCCTCGGACGTAGAATCAACTAGGCCGGATACAGTAGAGGGCAAAGAATAATTTTTATAGACATCACCGTAACTTACAAATGGAAAACCTTTTCCAAAAAATTCGCTGCTCTTACTTATACCGTTCTGCGTATCTCCAACATTGCGGAGTTTACCAAGAACCCATTCAGCTGGAATTTGGCCAATATAGTCAACTCCGCTATCTTTCATCTCCCGCTCACCACGCACGCCTTTGGTAACAGCCTGCATAATAACAGCCTGCTTGAGCTTTTTGTATTCTTCAATACTAGCGCGAGTTTTGGAAAGCATTGCATCAATTTCAGAACATTTTTCATCAAGAAAGCTCACAAGCTTGTGCTGTTCGACTATCGGAGGAACAAGATAGAGTAAATCGGCCAGTTTATTCCATTTCAAATCACATGAACGAACGCGAATGCCAGTTGAAAGAGCAAGAAAAACATTGTTGTAGGCCATGGATCTTAGGTAATACATGAGGTACTTTTTGTCTTGTGATGAATCAAGAACAACAAGGACAGGAGAGGATTTTCCGCGAGAATCTGATATGCCAATAGAACCTGCAAATCCATCCATCCCATGTACAACAAGATCACCTGGCTCGATACCTTGATAACCAATTTCTTTGAGAGAAACCGTAAAACCATCTTCTCTGCGATTACTGCGCAAGGTTACTTCGCCATCACGGAAACAAGTAATAACGCCGTCAGTAGGAAAAACTGCTCGTTGCAGAAGTGTTAAAATATGTTTTCCACGCGCTATGCTCCACCCCTCCGGGATCTCCCCAATCCATTCAATGCCGCTGTCTTTCATTTTCCGTGCCATGGTCAGCCCTCCTTATGGAACAGTTCTGCCAGCCCGGCGGAGATATCCTGTTCCAGTGCGGTAATGCGCGCCACGATATCCTCCACGGCTTCCGGTGCCTGATACTCGTAGAAATAGCGGGTCATGGGGATCTCGTAGCCCACCTTGGTCTTGCTGTGATCGATCCATGCGTCGGGGGCGTAGGGCAGAACTTCCCGGGCAAAGTAGGCGTCAATATCCTGCACCAGCGGCACGTTTTCGGTGTCCCGCAGGCTGGTGTCCGGCACGGGCTTGCCGCGCTTCAGGATGATGTTGCCCGCCTCGTCCCGCTGGGGGCGCTCCACCACGATCTTGTTGTAGCCGAACTCCACGCTCTCGAACACCTTGCTCTCGCAGTAGATGCCGTTTTTGTCGCCGTACACCTTGCCGTTGGCAAACTCACCGTAGGCGGTGACGATCAGCTCCCGGCAGGCATCGGTGATGTCGTTGCGCTTGGTGCCGATGCTCTTGCGGCGTGGCTCGAAGCAGTGGCTGGCGTCAATAAGCTGTACCTTGCCCGCACGGTGGGCGGGCTTATCCTTGCTGAGCACCCAGATGTAGGTGGAGATGCCGGTGTTCATGAACATATCGGTGGAAAGCTGGATGATGCAGTCCAGCCAGTCGTTTTCCAGAATATACTGCCGGATGTTGCTGGGCCCGCTGCCGGCATCGCCGCTGAACAGGGGAGAGCCGTTCTGGATAATGGCCATTTTGCCCTTGTTTGCCAGCTTGGCAAGACCGTTCAGCACAAAAAGCTGCTGACCATCGCTGATCTTGGGCAGACCGGGCGCAAAACGCCCCATCTCACCCCGGGCGGCCTCGGCTTCCACCGCCTTCTGCTCCCGCTTCCAGTCAATGCCGAAGGGCGGGTTGGAGATGATGTACTGGAAGGTGAACCCGGGAAACTGATCCTCCGACAGAGTATCACCGAACCGCATATTGTTGGGGTCGCCGCCGCGGATCATCATGTCCGCCTTGGCGATGGCAAAGGTGGAGGGGTTGAACTCCTGCCCGAAGCAGGTCACCTCGATGTCGCTGTTCAGCTCGTGAATGCGCTCTTCCATGCAGCTCAGCATCTGGCTGGTTCCCATGGCCATATCGTAAACGGTCATGCTGCTGGTGTCGAGGTCGGCTTCGGACAGCAGCAGGTCGGTCATCAGATAGATGATGTCCCGGCTGGTGAAGTGGGCTCCGGCTTCCTCGCCAAAGCTTTCGGAGAATCGCCGCACCAGGTCCTCGAAGATGTAGCCGCAGTCCACGGCGCTGATCTTGTCCGGGCCAAGATAGCCCTTCTCGGAGCCGAACTCCTTGATGACGAGGTAGAGGGTGTTGCTCTCCACCATCCGCTTGATGATGTTGTCAAAGTCGAACTTTGCCAGCACGTCCTGTGCGTTGGCAGAAAAGCCGGACAGGTAATCCCGGAAGTTGGACTCAATGTTGTCCGGGTCTGCCAGCAGGGTCTCGAAGGTGAACCGGCTGGTGTTATAGAACTGGTAACCGGAGGCTTTCTGCAAAAAGCCGTCGATGACCTGCAGCTTTTTCACCTTTTCGTAGGTGTCCAGCACCGCCTGATGGGTGGGCAGCAGGCAGTCGTGGAACCGCTTCACCACGGTCATGGGCAGAATGACCAGACCGTACTCGTGGGGCTTGAACGGCCCACGCAGCATATCGGCTACGTTCCAGATCATGGCGGCTTTTTCGGCAATGTTGGCACCTACGGCGGTGATCTTATCGTTTGGCATACGTTGCTCCTTGTTTTTGTGATAGATGGACATCCTGATTTTACAACAATGGGTGTCCCATAAATTGGATGGCAGGACGTTTTTCCAGAAAAAATGGTTCTTGCATCTATTGTACCACGATAAAAGTGGAAACACCATATTCCGGCAAAAGAAAATGCCCGCCTGAAAATCAGACGGGCGGGTGACGGACAATGGGTTTTGAGGCTTCCTTAATGACCGCCAATTGTGCTTATAAGCTGGCAGCATCGGTACCCTTGGAAAGTGCAATGACACATTCGCAATGCTTCGTCCTTGGGAACAGATCCACCGGCTGCACCTTTTCTGCCCGATACCCATGCTCTTCCAGCCACTTGGCATCCCGGGCGGCGGTGGAGGGGTTGCAGCTGACCATGACGAGGGTGCGTGGGGCCATCTGGACAATGGCAGTCAGGGTGGCGTTATCGCAGCCTTTGCGCGGCGGGTCCACCACGATCACATCGGGGTGGGCACCCTCGCTGGCAAGGCGGGTCGCGGCTTCGCCGGCGTCCATGCAGTAAAAATCGGCTTCCTCCGGGGGCAGGCCAAGATGCGCAGCAACGGTTTTGGCACCTTCCACTGCCTGCGGCACAACCTCAACGCCGACCAGGCGGCGGCAGTGCGGCTTCATCGAAAGGCCAATGGTGCCCATACCGCAGTAAAGATCCAGCAGCGTGTCGTCCGGGGTCAGCTGCGCGTACTGCGCAGCAACGCCGTACAGCCGCTCGGCGGCAAGCGTGTTGACCTGATAGAAGGACAGTGGTCCCAACCGCACCGGCACGCCGCAAAGCGTGTCCTCAATGTA
>OHCQ01000255.1_pt1 | contig 20008 bp, 22 predicted proteins | sample 1566791 | NCBI WGS metagenome assembly OHCQ01 (sample SAMEA3879541, study PRJEB24766) | human gut metagenome | biome: human-associated habitat; feature: feces | place: USA | collected 1985/1987
GAAGATGGGGAATCAAACGGTCAAGCAGGAGCAAAAACAGCACGCCGACCCAAAAGCCGATAAAGGCGGGAAGGAAGGAGAGCTTGCCCATACCCTCCGACTGCTCGATGGCGGGAATCAGCAGACTCCAAATCGAAGCCGCCACCATTACTCCGGCGGCAAAGCCGGCAAGAGATCGCCGCACCAAATCACTAAGTGACTTTTTCATAAAAAACACGCAGGCTGCACCCAGTGTTGTGCCGAGAAAGGGAATCAGTATTCCGAGAAAGGTTTCCATTCGTCTCACCGCCTTTTTATTGCAGTATTATTTGTTCTTTCTGAACCCTGCCTCATCCCGGTATTCGGGATGCTCCTTCAAATATGGGTCTTTATCGCCGCAGATGGTATAATCGCATCGGCAGCCGTCCACGCAGGTAGTCGTCCGCACCAGTCTTGCGTGGAGCAGCTCCATGGACGCATAGTCCACATTGCACAGGGCGGGCATGATGTCGGTAAGGCCGTGCCGGATGGCAAACTCCGCCGCCGGACACGATGTAAATTCATAATAAATGGGCTTGCCGTTTTCGTAAGGTGCAACCGTCATCTCGTAATCGTGCCATTTGTCGCAGCCGCTTTTCGCACGAACAAACGCCTTGTACATCAGCTTCCTCCAGAACGGCTTGTTGCAGTCCACGAATTTCAGCTTGCGGAAAGTCGGAAGAATCAGATTTTCCTCCATCTCTTCGATTTCACGGAACGAAGTAACTGCTTTGCAGACCACATAATAGCTCATGATGGCGATGCAGTCGTAGGTGCCGCCTACGCCGTTGTGGAAGTTCTTTTTGCCGCCCAAGTCGGTGCGCCAGTCGGAGAGAAAGACCGCGTACTGCCGCTGCACCTGTTCCCATATTGTCTCCCGCTCTGCCGCAGGATAGTGCAGGGCGATTTTCGCCAGGATTTCTTTCTTGCAAGGCCGGGAATACAGCACATGGCTTTTGCGGTCAAATAAAAGCTCGTTGTCCTTCATCTGTCTGCTTCCCCCTCATTTCCGCGCCGTGATGCAGAGCCAGCTTTTCTTTTTGTGTATCTGCACCTCGTGAAAGCCCGCCTGCTCCAGATACGCCTTCAGCTCGGCGTCCTTGTAGATGGTCATGCCGCCGATGATCTCCGTCCACTTCTCGTCCTTATCGGTATCGCCGTTGCTTTCGTTGCAGATGAGAAATGTCCCGCCGGGCTTCAGCACCCGGTAAACCTCCCGGAAGCACTGCGGCAGATCGGGCCAGAAATAGACGGTCTCAAAGGCCGTGACCGCATCGAACCAGTTATCTGCAAACATCATATCCGCCACACTGCCTTGCAGAACGGCGCAGCGGCCCTCTGCGATGGCGGCCTTATTGACCTTTTTGGATTTCTCCACGCTGACGGGCGAATAGTCGATGCCCTTGACGACGCCCTGCGGACATTTTTTCAGCAGTCTCTTGATGTTCGCCCCGCCGCCGCAGCCGCAGTCCAGCACCTTGGCGTCCGGCGCAAGCTCTAAAAATTGCAGCCCCCACCGGGTCACGGCGCTGTGCCCGACATTCATCATGGCGACCATGAGCTTCCCGGCAAAGCCCACAGGCTTGCGGGTATTTTCAAAGAATGACATATCACACCTCCGATTTCACACATTCGGTATAAGTTAATGGAAATGACGCTTTCAGAACAACGCTTTTTTGCACCGTCCAGCTGTTCTGTCTTAGGAAGCGCAGGTATTCCTCGCTCGTCCACCTGCTGTGGAGAGGGAAGCCTGCCAGCTTCATGAAAAATGCCCTGACCTTGCCGGTAAACGAGTTCCCTGCGTGGGTAAAGGTCGGCGCAATCAACACGCCATCGTCTTTCAGCACCCGTCTGATCTCGGCAAGGGCTTTCTCCGGCTGCGGCACGATATGCAGCGCATTGGACACGATCACTACGTCGAAGGACTTATCCGCATACGGCAGGCGGAACATATCCTGCACCGAAAAGTGCAGCTCCGCCGAGCGATTATCCCGCTTTGCCTCGGCGATCATCTCCGGGGAGGCGTCCGTCGCCTCGATGTGCGCCGCCGCGCTCACGATGTGTTTTGCGATCAATCCCGTGCCGGTGGCAAGCTCCAGCACCGTTTTTGCTTTCACGACCGGCCGGAGGAGAGCATACATCTCCTCATATGCCGCCCGATCCTTTCGCATAAAGCGGTCATACCGGCCGGCATTTCTGTCCCAGAAATTTTTGTTTTCTCGTTTCAAGCACATCGCCTCCCTCCAAATCAGCTTAAAGCGTCAAGTTTCTTCTTGAAATAGAGCGCCGGGTAGCAGAGCAGCGTCAGGCTCCCAAAGAGAGCATGGCACAGAAAAACTGCGGCAGGTAGGAAGAATAGTACAGATCCAGCTGTTCGATGCCCTCCGTGGCCAGCTGGGTCAGCCCCGCCGGCTTCACGGTTTTCGTCTCCCGCACGCCGAGACGCAGGAACTTTGCGTACAGCTGTGCCCGCAGGCTTTTCTTCACGCTGCGCCCCAGCCTGTCCCGCACCGCCGCGGCGCGAATCGTGGCAAGAAAGCGCACCGCCGCGCATACCGCTCCCAAAACGAAAGGAAGCAGGCAGAAGGACATCCTTGCATCAATAAGGAGCAGCTGAAGCCCATAGCACAGGCAGGCCGTAAAGCCGATGCTGCACAAAGAGCCCGTAAGCATCCACAAAACGGCGCGGTAGATATATCGTTTGTCCTCGCCCAAGAGGCGCAAAAGCTGTTTATCCGGCATGGGTGTTTCTCCTTTTCCTTCGCAGGGTTTCCGCTATATGGCGCAGCACCGGTATGGGGTGGCTCAGCAGCATCCGCGGCCCCGCATAGCGCATCACGGCGCGCATCTGCCGGCGCATTTCCGGCTTATAGCAATGGATGGGGCAGTTTGAGCAGAAGGGCTTGTTGTCCCCGTGCGGGCATCTGTCCCGCCGCTGCCTGGCGTATTCCAGCAGCGCATTGCACGCCGGGCAAAGCGCTCCGCTCCTTGTCCCATGTACGCCCCGGCAATAGCGATGCACCATGAGGGTAACGGTTTCGATCTCCTTTTCCTTGTTCAAGCTCTGAGTTCCTTTCTGTTTTATATACAGTTAGCCGCCTCTAACTCTCTGTCAGAAGAAAAAGCAGGCCACCTGTATGCAGTCTGCCTTTTGTCTGATGCAAAGGCCCGCAGCTGCGCAAGGCTTACAGCACCAGCGATGGCGCGGTGTAGACCCGTGCCTTCAGCTCACTGTTGAGCATATACAGCCCCTTGCTGTCTCCGCCGAACAGCTCCATCCTGGTGATGAGGTCGGCGGCGTTCTTTTCCTCCTCGCCCTGCTCCTTGATGAACCAATCCAGCATCTGCATGGCGCGGAAGTCCTTGGACTCGTATGCAGCGGCGTAGATGGCGTCGATGCTGGCGGTGACAAGCCTCTCATGCTCCAACGCCTTTTTCAGTGGGGTCATGTGGCCGCCTCGTTCCCACTCCGGCTTTGCAATAGCCGCAAAGGCAACGCTCTCGCCGTTATTCTGCAAATACTGATAGAACAGCATGGCGTGATCCCGTTCCTCCTGCGCCTGCACTTTATACCAGTTCTCAAAGCCGTCTAAGCCTACTGAGGCGTAGTAGTTGGCAAAATCCAGATACAGATAGGCGGAGTAGAACTCCTTGTTGATCTGCTCGTTGAGCAGCTTAGATACGTTAGCGTTCATCGGGCTCCTCCTTCAGTGTTGTTTTCTTTCTCCCTGCAATCGGGACAGATATACCGGATTCTGAGGTCGTAGGCGAGGATGTTCTGCCCCAGCGCTTCCTCAATCCGCTCCTGCATATCCGGCAGCCGAACGTCCGCAATTTTCCCGCACCGGCTGCAAATCAAGTGATCGTGCCGCTCGGTGCGGTCATATCTGTCCGGCGAACCCGGCTCCGTGATGCGAAGCAACAGACCCTCGTCCGCCAAAGCATTCAGATGCTTATACACGGTGCCCAAAGCGATGCTGGGATATTCCTTTTTCATCTCCAGAAACACCTGCTCCGCCGTCGGATGCCGTCGAAGCTTTGTTACGGCGGCAAGTATAACTTCTGTATATTTAGACATAGTCGCCCCCCTGCAAGAACAAGAATTATTCTTCACGCTTAGTATAGATCAAACCGTCTTCCCTGTCAAGAGGGTAAAGGGGGGTTAACAGAAATTTTGCGGATCATTTTTTGGCAAAGGCCCTTCACAACTCCCGGATGAAGGAACATGCGGCGCTTTTTCATAAAATACACGGTATAATGCAAACATCAGCGATGTGATCACCCGGGATACGTGGGTAGCAGAGCAGCACCGTCATGAGCGTCGGGCGCAGCGGAGCTATGGAGCTTATGCTTGCCCTGTTTAATATCGTCCAAGGCACGATCCCGACGATAATGGGTTCGGCGGGTTTCGTTGCTGGGCTTCCCTCGGGTGAGGAATCCTCCGAACCCGTAATCCTGTTTTAAAACGCCGAAAGCATCTTCAACTTGGATCGAACGGTTCATTCGGAGAAGAATGCCTTTATCGGTACTTGTTTGTATTTGCTTCAGTTTTTGTTCCGTCAACGAACATTGATTCGAATTCAATCTCGCCGATTTCCGAAAGCTTTTAAACAAGTTGGTAAAAAAGCCCTTCCGCACATCCGTTCATGTCTTTTCAAGAGATCTTGCTGTCGTGGTATGATCCGGTGCCGGTTCGTATTGCAGCAGCCACATAAACCTGATGTCGGTTTTACACGCTTCTTCTATAGCTCTGCTCGAGAAAATTCCTCGCATGTTTGCATATACAACAATCGAAAACATAACCTCAGGGTCAATCTTTCTCCACCGCCTGCGATAACCGGAATGCAGTTTTCTGTAATCTGATTTTTCCGGAATCTCGGCCATTTTAAATACCGGATCGTTTTCGTCAATCATTGTTGCAACATTTATTGACATGACTGCTTGATTTTTATTTATCGGCATGACTGCTTGATTTTTGCTCGTTTTCATTGTGCAATCAGCTCGCTTTTTGTTGGTTTTTGAGCAATTTAATTATACACGAAAGCAGCAAACCGGACAACCCTTCTTGAGTTGCCCGGTTTTGTTTTGGGGGCTAATGCAACAGCCCCACGCCGTCCCATTTTTCGACAGTTGGAGGATATGGCGTAATTATTCGGTTTTTCGGGGTGAAAATCGCCGATTGTCTTTGCTGTGAGCGACTTTCAAAAGTGAGTTAAGGAATTTATACTGCCTTGCTCATTTTCTGAAAATGCCGCCGTTCGGGAAACAAAAAAGCACCTGCTTTCAGTATCGAAAACAGGTGCTTGGAGAGTTGTTCGGCTTTGGAAGCGGGAAGTTACCATTTCCCCTTTTTAATCCTTCCGCCAATCAGGATAACAGAAAACACAGCGACCATAATCACAGTGGAAATCCATATGGGCGAAAGCACCCATATCCAACTCCACTTAATAATTCCCAACAGCTTCAGCACAACAAAGATAATCGTCAGAACGGATACGATACCAAGCCCGCCTTGTTTTGTTTTATTATTCATAACAGACCCATCCGTACCGGCGTTGGCGCGGAACGCATTGTTGGGCAGGCGGTTCTCGCCGCCCGGACGCACCTGCTCCAGCGCCTTGGCGTAGGATAGAATATGCTGTTCCTCCGCACTGCTTTTTGCTCATATATTGTATCACTTTTCAAAACCCTTTATAGTACGACAAAGGGCCCGGAACTCTCGTCCAGAACCCTTTGTCAATGGTCTGAAACGCACTTTTTGAAATGCGCTTTTCATTTCACAATCCGGTAAGTATCGTATTTTTTCCTTCATTTAATTAAATAAACTCATGTATATCGATAAATTCAATACCGTTATGCGAAAACGGCAATTCCAATTATCCGCTCATTGCTTTAGAATATCAGCATGAAAAGTGCAGTCAGTCGAAAAATCGACAAAGCCCTGCCTACCGAAATGCGGACGAATCAATGCCAAAGGAGGAACCGAAATGATCAACCCCAAGATATCCCGTGCAACGCTCGGACGCGCACCCGCTTACCTTAAGTTTCTGCGCGGAATTGAAGACAGCACGGCGAATATATCCGCAACAACGATTGCGAAAGAACTTGAATTGGGCGAAGTTCAGGTGCGGAAAGATTTGCGCGCACTCTGCGGTTCCGGAAAGCCGAAAACCGGATACAAAGTCGGCGAATTGACGGCAAGCCTTGCTTCCTGCCTAAGCGAAAAGGACGGCGGAACAGTTATTATCGGTGCCGGGAAACTCGGAAGGGCATTGCTTGACTATGCCGGATTTGCAGATTACGGTTTAAATATTCTTGCCGCTTTCGACATTGCTGTTGCCGAACCTGTTGCTTCACCAAAAGGTAAATATATTTATCCTGTTTCAGAGCTTGATTCTTTCTGCAGCGAACACAATGCAAGAATAGGCATTATTGCAGTTCCGGCCGAAGCAGCACAGCAGGCTTGCAACGAATTATACAATGCCGGAATAAAGATGATGCTCTGCCTTGCGCCCTGCAAGCTGATCCCGCCGAACGATACGATCATTCGCTACGAGAATATTGCTCAATCACTTGCTGTGCTTAAAGCTCAATCGCTGTGATCGGTTATAAAAGGAGTGCACATATGCAATTTGACAGAATAATTTCCGTCCGCAACAACAGAACCGTTTTTCGAGACGGAGAACTCTGCATAAAAGTGTTGGAAAATGACTTTCCCGCTTCTTTTGTGCTCTCCGATGCAACAAACATGGTCGCCGCCGCCGAAGCCGGGCTGAATGTTCCCAAGCTGCGCGAAGTCAATTTGCACGGCAGCAAACGCCTCATTACCTATGACTATATCGTCGGAAGTCCGATTTTGTGCAGCGACAGGGATGATGCTGATTTCCGCGCGCAGCGGCTGAATCTGCTTATTGATGCTCAGCTTTCGATAAACGGTACACGCTGCCCCGAATGCATCCGCAATCCGCGCACAGTGCCGAATTTTCGCAGCACAGGTACTGCATGTACGGCGCACGATGAACCGAACGCAGCGGATATCGTTCAAATTGCTTTTAACAGCGGTAAACATGTGGCTTTTGCCGGGGATAAGCTTTGTCACGGCAGCCTTGCGCCCGAAAATGTCATTTTATCTTCAGGCGGCGAGCTTTATATTATCGACTGGGCGTACGCTTACTCGGGAACTCCGGAATCCGATGCTGCAATATGCTGCCTTATGCTTTGGCTCACATGCGGAGAACAAACGGCACGCGAATATTTCAAGCTCTATCTAAAGCGTAACGGATCCTGCTCTTCCGATGCAATTACGACACTTTTGCCGTTTGCGGCATCCATGCTTTATAACCGTGAAAATGCAGCCGGAAAGAAACTGCTGCTTTCAATAATGAAGTAACCTCTGATTGGTTTCGGGATAAAACCGAATGCTTTCCCGCTTAATCGTTGATTACTTTGAAATTATCAATATTAAACTTAATGTTTCAGGAGGAACAACTATGAAAATCACTGTTTGTATCGGCTCATCATGTCACATCAAGGGTTCGCGCCAGGTCGTTGAACAGCTCCAGTATCTTATCAAGAGCAACCATCTCTCCGATGAAGTGGAGCTTGCCGGCACGTTCTGCATGGGCAAATGCCAGCAGGGTGTTTGCGTTACCGTTGACGATGAATTCCATTCTGTTTCACCCGCAACGGTCAATTCGTTTTTTGAGCAGAACGTTCTCGCAAAGCTTAAATAAACCGAGCGGTTATTGCTTTGTTTATCCGGACAAACCCGCGATAGATAAGGGAATGCTTTTGAAAAGCGAATTGCTCGACTTATTCCAAAAAATGAAAGGAGCTTCATGCAGTGAATTGCATCGCTTTAAAAAAATCCAACTGCAAAAATTGCTACAAGTGCATTCGCCATTGTCCTGTTAAAGCTATCAGGTTTTCAGGCAACCAGGCTTACATAATCGACAATGAATGCATTCTTTGCGGGCATTGCTTCGTTGTGTGCCCTCAAAATGCTAAACAAATCGTTGACGAAACAGAAAAGGCAAAAGTCCTTATTCAGTCGCCTGCGCCTGTTATTGCAAGCATCGCACCTTCGTTTGTTGCCAACTACGACGGCGTGGGCATTGAAGCCATGCGTGATGCACTGAAGAAACTCGGTTTTTTTGACGCTGAAGAAACCGCAATCGGCGCAACCGTTGTAAAAACAGAATATGAACGCATGCTGCGTGAGGATGCACCGGATGTTGTCATTTCGTCATGCTGCCACTCCGTGAATCTTTTGATTCAGAAACACTACCCTCGCGAGCTGTCCTGTCTTGCACCCGTTCTTTCCCCAATGCAGGCACATTGCCGTGACATTAAGCGGCGTCACCCCGAGGCTAAAACGGTGTTTATCGGGCCCTGCGTTGCAAAAAAAGATGAAGCAGAGCATTATGACGGTATTGTCGATGCCGTCCTGACGTTCGATGAACTCAGCGCGTGGTTCAAAGAAAAGGGTATTGAACCCGAGAAAAAGATTGTTCCGAAGGAGGACAGCCGTGCGCGCCTGTTCCCCACCACCGGCGGTATCCTTAAGACGATGGATTGCAGCAACAGTGATTACACATACATGGCAATAGACGGTGTTGACAACTGCATTGCCGTGCTGCGCGATATTGAAAGCGGGCGCATTCACAAGTGTTTCATTGAGATGTCTGCCTGTGTCGGCAGCTGCATCGGCGGCCCGGTTATGGAGAAGTTTCACAGCTACCCCGCAAAAGATTATGTCACGGTCACGCATTTTGCCGGCAGCAAAGACTTCCCTGTTATTCAGCCTGATTCAATCGCGCTGCAAAAAGAGATGTCTGCAATTGAGCAGCGTGCTCCGATGCCTTCCGAAAGTGAAATCAAAGAGATTTTGCTTCAAATGGGAAAGAAGCAATCTTCCGATGAATTGAACTGCGGCTCCTGCGGCTACAACACATGTCGTGAAAAAGCCATTGCAATCTATCAGGGCAAGGCGGAAGTCTCCATGTGTCTTCCCTACCTGAAAGAAAAAGCAATGAATTTTTCCGACAGCGTAATAAACAACATTCCTCTCGGCATTCTTGTGCTTAACGAAAAGCTCGAAGTGCAGAATATCAACAACGCTGCACTGAGAATCATGAATATGCGTCGTGCCGAGGATATCATGGGCTGCAACGTCGTTCGCATTCTTGAACCCGGTGATTTTGCATCGGTTCTCGAAACGGAGCGAAGCATACGTTCAAAGCCCTGCTACCTTGCGGAATACGGGCGTCATGTTGAAGAAACCATCATTTATGACAGGGAATATCGTTCTCTTTTGTGCATTCTGCGCGATGTTACCGAGGCGGAAACCATGCGCCGTCAAAAAGACGAAGCAAGGCGGAAAACCGTTGAAATTGCCGATCAGGTTGTTGACAAGCAAATGCGCATCGTTCAGGAAATAGCAATGCTGCTCGGCGAAACCGCCGCCGAAACAAAGATTGCACTTACAAAGCTGAAAGAGGTAAGTGCAAATGAATGATCTGTGCGTTGATGTCGGCTTCAACAGTCTTATAAAAAAGAACGAAGTGCTGTGCGGCGACAATGTAAACACGATCACATGCGAAGACGGCACATTTATTGCTGTGCTTGCAGACGGCTTGGGCAGCGGTGTTAAGGCTTGCATCCTGTCCACATTGACTTCAAAGATCATTTCAACAATGGTCTCCGAAAATATCGATATTTCGGAATGTGTCAAAACCATCGCCGCAACGCTCCCTATCTGCCAGGTGCGCGGGCTTGCCTATTCAACCTTCACGATATTGAAGATTCTTCCGACGCAAGAGGCGGAGATATTTCAATACGATAATCCTGACGTCATTTTTATGCGCGATGGGAAGAATGTTGAGCTGCCCTATGTCAGCATGAACATTGACGGCAAAGAGATAACCCATACAAAGGTTAAACTTCTTGAGAACGACACTTTCATTCTCATGAGTGATGGTGTAATTCATGCCGGCGTGCAGGCAGGCGGAATGTCTTATGCCTTCGGGTGGGAACGCGAAAACATTGTTGACTACATGGAAATTTTTTCGGATGTGGGTTTCTCTGCAAAAACGCTTTGCTCCATACTGCTTGATGAATGCTACGCAAAGTATTCGGGATCTCCCGGCGACGACTCAACCGTCTGCGTTGTCAAACTCCGCAAGCGCAACCAAGTCAACCTTTTGATCGGACCGCCCGAAAATCCGGATGATTGCGACAGGATGATGTCTCTGTTCTTTTCAAAAGGCGGCAAGCATATCGTTTGCGGCGGAACAACAAGCAAAATTGCCGCAAAGTACCTCGGCAAACCGCTCAAGGTCAGTCTGGATTCGGGTGACGATCCGAGCATTCCGGCAAAAGGGGAAATCGAAGGTGTCGATCTCGTTACCGAAGGCGTTATAACCATGAACCGTGTGCTTGAATATGCCAAGGATCATATTGGCGAAAATGCACTCTACGGTGACTGGAGCTACAAGCGCGGAGGAGCCGCCGAGATTGCAAGGATGCTTTTTGACGAAGCGACGGATATAAACTTCTATGTCGGAAGAGCCGTAAATCCCGCACATCAGAACCCTGATCTGCCGATTAACTTCAACATTAAGATGAATCTTGTAAATGAGCTTGCGGAATGTCTCAAAAAAATGGGCAAGCGCATTAAGGTCAGCTACTTTTAATAAATAATTAATAAACCAACTTGGAGGAATATATGCGAAAGTTTGATACACAGGTTCAGTTTTTGAAATATAAAGTCTTGCGGGAGACTGCAAGACTTGCCTGGAAGGACACGCTGACGGAAAATCTTCTGGATTTGCCGAAGATCATTTCCCCCGGCAACACACCGTCAATCCGCTGCTGCATCTATAAGGAACGTGCAATACTCGGAGAACGCATCAAAATCGCAATGGGCGGAGACAAAACAAATCCGAATGTTATCGAGGTTATGGATATTGCCTGCGATGAATGCCCTGTCGGCGGATATGTAGTCACGGACTCCTGCCGCGGCTGCCTTGCTCATCGCTGCGAAGATGCATGCCCGCGCAATGCAATAACTTTCGATGACAAAAACCATACAGCGCATATCGATAAGCAGAAATGCGTCAACTGCGGTGCATGCGCAAAGGTCTGTCCTTACACCGCGATTGCCAACCGCAAACGTCCCTGCGAAAATGCCTGCAAAATCAAGGCTATTTCCATGGGAGAAAACTCTGCTGCGCATATCGATAATTCAAAGTGCATCTCCTGCGGTGCATGCGTTTATCAGTGTCCGTTCGGCGCGATCATGGATAAATCATTTATCCTTGACGCGATTGACATCATCAAAAAGAGCGAAGAAAATACCAACTATAAGACGTTTGCGGTTGTTGCACCCAGTATTTCGAGCCAGTTTACCTATGCAAAACTCGGACAGGTTATCACAGGGCTCAAAAAACTCGGTTTCCATACCGTTATTGAGGCTGCTCTCGGAGCGGATATGGTTGCAATGACCGAATCTGCGGAACTTGTTGAAAAGGGTTTCCTGACAAGCTCATGCTGCCCCGCATTCGTGAGTTATATTAAAAAATCCTTCCCTGATCTGATTCCGTTGATTTCACACAACCCATCTCCCATGGCGGCAATTGCAAAATATCTGAAAGAGACGGATTCTCCCTGCAAGGTTGTGTTCATTGGGCCCTGCACGGCGAAAAAAGCGGAAGCGCAGCTTGAGGAAGTCAAGTCCTATGTTGACTGCGTGCTGACGTTTGAAGAGCTGCAGGCGTTGTTTGACAGCAAGGATATCGACATCACTGCCCTTGAAGAGGATGTTCTTGACAATGCTTCCTATTTCGGCAGGATTTTTGCCCGCAGCGGCGGTCTTGCGGATGCTGTTGCCGAAGCACTCAAAGAAACCGGACATGAGGATTTCGCACTCAACCCCGTAGCCTGCGACGGAATCGAAGCCTGCCGTGCGGCGCTGATGAAAAAGTCCCGCGGTCTGCTTAAGGAGAACTTCATCGAGGGCATGGCTTGCTCCGGCGGTTGTATCGGCGGCGCAGGCTGTCTGACACACGGTGAAAAGAATAAGGCCGAGGTTGACAAGTACGGTAAAGAAGCATACGAAAAAACAATTTCGGATGCGGTTTCCATACTTAAGAAAAATTAATTCAACGCACAATCAACAATTAAGTTTTTGTTGATCCAAACGTAAAACGGACATGCTCGCCGGAAAGTGAGCACGTCCGTTTCTATTTTTCATGTGATTTCATGTGATTGAATCGGGAATCGTGTCAACGCCCCGATTCAGCAAGGATTATCCAAGGTATTCTTTTGCATCCTCTTCGCCGGAAAGAACACGAATTGCGCTGCCTGCGAGCGCATCAAGTTCGCTTTCACCGGGATAAACGCATATCGGAGCAATAAATGAAACCATATCCGAGATGTACTTGCAGAGAGGCTTGCTGTATGCAAGGCCGCCAGTCAGCAGGATCGCTTCAACATTGCCTTTAAGCACGGTTGCCATTTCGCCGATCGTTTTAGCAACATTATACCCGAGAGCCTCGAAAACCATCTTTGCCTTTTCATCTCCGGCGAGCATAGCGTTTTCAACATCGAGAGCAGAATTTGTGCCCATGTGCGCAACAAATCCGCCGGTCTTTGAGCAGAAGCCGTAAAGCTGTTCTTTTGTATAATCACCGCTGAAGCACATATCGAGAACGAGTTTCATAGGAATTGAACCGGTGCGTTCGGGGCTGAACGGGCCTTCACCTGCGATTGCATCGTTAACGTCAATAACAACACCCTTTTCAGACGCCGCAACACTGATGCCGCCGCCCATATGTGCAACGATAAGGTTCGTGTTGTTGTAATCTTTTTCATGCTCCTTGCAGTATTTCCTTGCAGTTGCCTTAATGTTGAGGCAATGGAAAACGCAGGTGCGCTCTACATCGGGCAGACCTGTTACACGCGCAATGTCATTCCTTTCGTCAACAACAACGGGATCGGCGATAAAGCAAGGCTTTCCGTATTCTTCACCAAGTTCATGGGCAAAGATTCCGCCGAGAGCGGAAGCATGACGGCTTGCACTGGGCAAATGGTAGAGATCGTCAAGAAGTTTTTCGTTGATCGTGTAGACACCGCTCTTAAGAGGACGAACAATGCCTCCCCTGCCGACAAATGCATCCATTGTCGCAAGGTCAATATTCTCTTTTGCAAGCAGATCTTTGATAAGCTTCATGCGCATGGGAGCCTGAGCAATAACTCCGCCCCAAGCTGCAATTTCTTCGGCAGTGTGGCGTACGACACCCTCGTAAACAAGTTTTTCGCCCTCGAAAACTCCGATTTTGGTTGAAGTTGAGCCGGGATTGATCGCAAGTACGCGATAATTCTGTGACATAATATTTCTCCCTTCGTGATTACAGGTTGATTAAAGCGCGGCATATCCGCAGGACGGATGCCGCACGGACTTCCATCTTTTTAATTATATTTCATTTTTTCCTTAATAGCAAGTATATTTAGGGAAACAAAGCGAATTATTCAAAGCATTCCTCAAAAACAAGTGCTGCCGATTTAAATTCGGTTCAGTCTGATTATCGTGCCGCATTCGAAAAGCTCTGCTTCATTTTCGTCATGAGTAATAATAACGCGGGTCGCGAACGCATCAATAAACCTTGGAACAATGCGCTTTTTCATGGCATTATCAAGACCTTTCAGCGGCTCATCGAGAATTGCGGCATCTCTGCCCAATCCGCTTCTTGCAAATGCGATTGCGCGCGCAAGCGCAACCCTGCGGCACATTCCGCCGGAAAGTTCTCTTACGGAAAAATCTTCAAATCCGTTTAGTTCAACATCCCTCAGTGCTGTTCCGGCAATCTTGTGAACATTTGTTTTTTCAATCTGCGTTCCGATAAGCGGAATTTCAACATTCTGCCTTGCCGTTCTGTGCTGCAAAAGTCTGTCTTCTTGGAAAACAACTGCAAACCGCTTGTTGTTCAACCCCAATATTTCACCGGAATTCGGTTTTTCAAGGCCAAGGAGAATCCGAAGCAATGTTGTCTTTCCGCTTCCGCTCGCTCCCATAACCGCAATTGCGCCGCCGTCCGGAATTTCCATGCAAAAATCAACAAGAACGGGGTGTTCGCCGTCATATGAAAAGCAGACTTTGTTCAACTTAATCATATGTTTCGTTCCTCATCTCTGCCGTATTCGGCATATGCATCGGATTTATATTGCAGTTCGGCCTCACAGCTTGCATGCCCGTGTTCAAGGCTCTCGCTTCGCCTCCCGGCCGTGCCTTCCGTATTCTTATTTTTAAAGAGTTTATGCACAAGCAGTTTTTCAAACAGCACACTGATAAGCACAACGGAAGCTGTCCACGCAAAAAGCTCTGCCGTTTCGAGATACAGCTTGCTTTCATATAATGCTCGTCCGACGCTGTTTTTGCTGAGCGCAATTACTTCAGCCGCAACGCAGGATTTCCATGCGAAACCAAGACCTGTCGTTGCCGCGGCGGATAAGTAGGGACGAACGGCGGGAAAGTATATTTCCCGAAGTGTTTTTTTCCTGCCGAAAGCATATGCATGCGCAAGCTCCGTCATTTTTTTATCCGTTTGACGCAGTCCTTCACAGACATTAGACCAGCAAATCGGCAGCACCGCAAGAAAAGCAACCGCAGAGGGAGTCACATTGGACGAAAAATACAGCAGGATGAGCACAATGAACGAAGTTACGGGCGTTGCCTTTATGATGTTTTTGAGCGGGGTCAGAAGCACGTCGGCAGCACGTGAAAACGCCGTCAGTGTGCCTGCAAGTAAGCCTGCTGCCATGCCGGCTGCAAAGCCTGCCGCAACGCGCAAAAGGGTATGCAGAATGCTGCGGTAAAACTCCGTTGTTTGCGCAAGCCCGCAAAAACTGCGCACAACCGCCCAAGGCGACGGCAGCAGCAGCTCACTGCCGATCAAAAAACTGAGCAGCTGCCAAACAAGAAGCCAAAACACAATTGCGGCAGTCATGCGAAGCAATGCTTCGCCGCGATGCCGCATTTTATTCCCGTATTTATCTTTTTTGCGTTCAATTGCCATTAAAATCAAATGCAAATTTCAATCCGCTGCGCCGATGTCGGTCATACAGCCGACATCGGCGCAGCCTCAATATAAATATATATGTTCATTCTGTCATGTTTAACACTAAATACCCCGTGTTCAACTCAGATTCCGTAATAAAAATCCTTGTCGGGGAGTTTGCCGCCGATGCTCTTCGGGTTTGCCTCAAACAGAACAGTGAGCATACCTTCAACCGCTTTATGCATCGCTTCACCTTTGCTGAAACTGATGTTGCAGTTCGGAATTGCTTTTTTTGCGATCTCGACATTTCCGAGAATTCCGGCATCAACGATAAGCTTTGCGGCTTCATCGATATTCTCATTTACGAATGCGGAACTCTTTTCATATTCCCGCAAAAACTGTTCAATTGCCTCCGGATGCTCGTTCACAAAGCTTTTGCGCGCAATAACAACGCCCTGAACAAGCTCCGTTGAGCAAACCCTGTTCCATTCCTCGGTGAGGTTCAATGCAATGCGCAGGTTGTCGTTTCCGGCAAGAGTTGACGTCACGTTCGGTTCCGGAAGCATGCCGATTTCGGCACTGCCGTCTGCAAGCATGGTTGCCAGCGCAGCGTGCTCGCCGACATAGTTTACCTCAACAGACCCCGCGACTCCGTTTTTATCAAGCAGATAATTAAGGATGTATTCGGGAGTTGCACCCTGTCCGGTCGCATAAACAGTTTTGCCTGCAAGATCAGCCACAGAGTTCACCTCGGAACCCGCTTCAACAACATAAAGAACACCGAGCGTGCTGACTGCAAGCACCGATATATCGCCATCCAGCTTGTTGTAAAGCACGGATGCAAGATTGACGGGAACAGCCGCAACATCGACTTCGCCGGAAATGATGCGCGGATTCAATGCATCGGGCGATGCTTCAATTGAAACCGTGTAATTTGGGTAATTCTGCTTATCTGCCAGTTTCACCATGCCCATTCCGGTCGGGCCTTTCAGTGCGGCAATGCGTATTTCCGTATCATCCTGCTTTTTTGAGCAGGCGGCGAATGCTGCCAGCGAAAAAAGCATCACGGCGGCGGTGATCATTGCGACAATTCGTTTCATTAAGTTCTTTTTCATGTCCTTCTTCATAACTTTTTCTCCTTTTCACTCTTTTCAGCGGTATTATCAGAGCAAAATATACTCTCACAGCCTTCGGATTTTCTCCGTAAGTCTTTGCAATTCTGCTTTGAATAATGCTTGGATTGTCCGTTTGCGTGTAAAGCAGGCTTTCGGGTTATACTAAGGGAACTTTGATTTACGGTTATTCGCGCAGAAAAGGCTCAGGTTCGAGCCGTTTTAACGCAAAACCGATTATTCCAAGGTAATACGCCCGTCGGCAGCGGCTTTAAATGCAGATTGTGCACGCTGTTATACTCTGCCTGCGCAATCAACAAAGCGTCATGCTCCGTTCTGCGGCGCGAAACGGAATGTCGATATGGCGGCTGCATTACACACCTGCATTATAGGATTATTTTTGCGGCGCGTCAACAGGAGTTTTCGAAATATAAATTTCCGAATGCTTCCGGTGCGTGAAATGCACCAATAATCCCGATTTGTACCCCCTGCCCTGCAGCTGCCACAATCAATACATGTTTTTGGGTATGATTCGGAAAAAAATATTTGCGGTAAACTATAGTTCGTGGTATCATTATAAGGACATAATGAACTCTGCTCGAAACGTTGCGGTTCGGTACATCCGAAATGCCTCGATTCGCTGCGGGATCATACAACCGAGGAGGCTGCATTGAAGAATAAAAAATTTAACTATTTTACAATAGTCATCTACGTTTTGATCATCGCTGCGCTTGTTGTTTTCGTAACAAGCGGCAACGAAAGCGTCAATAAAAAGCCCGATGAGCTGAAAACAACCGATTTTTACCAGCTCGTGCGTGAAGGCTTGCCTGACAGCTACGATGATTTTGCCAATGGATTTGAGAACACGAAAATCGCTGCCGTTCAGGTCACGGAGGAAACTCTTTACGGCCTGTATGTGCCGAACGGGGAATCTGAAAGCAGCGAAGATTTCAGCAAAAAACTTGAAAAGTTCAAAAAGGGTAAAACCTATGATTTCAGCGTGACGGTTCAGTCTGCCGAAGCCTTCCAGAAGGAAATGGCCAGCCTGATCGCGGGCAAGTACCCTAATTCCGGTTTGATTGCAGACAATATCACCGTGCTTGACTACGGTTTCTATTGTCAGCTTAATCCTACCCCTCAGGTCAGCTGGATACTTGTGCTTCTCCCCTATCTTATCATCGGCGGAGTGCTCTTGGCATTTATTTTCTTTATGAATCGTGCAAACAACAAGCAGGGCATGAATTTCGGCAAGAGCCGCGCAAAGACGGCGGATGAACTCGGAAACAATGTCACGTTTGAAGATGTTGCCGGAGCCGATGAAGAAAAACAGGAGCTGCGCGAGATTGTCGATTTTCTGCGCAATCCGAAAGCTTTCACCGAAATGGGTGCAAGAATTCCCAAAGGTGTGCTTCTTGTCGGCCCTCCGGGTACAGGCAAAACACTGCTTGCAAAAGCGGTTGCCGGTGAAGCCAAAGTCCCCTTCTTCTCCATCAGCAGTTCCGAATTCGTTGAACTTTACGTCGGCGTCGGTGCAAGCCGTGTGCGTGATCTTTTCCACACCGCAAAGCGCTGCGCCCCCGCTATTATTTTCATTGACGAAATCGATGCTGTCGGCAGGCAGAGAGGCGCGGGACTCGGCGGCGGCCATGATGAACGTGAGCAGACCTTAAACCAGCTTCTTGTTGAAATGGATGGTTTTTCCAACAGCCAGGGAATCATCGTTATCGCGGCGACCAACCGTCCCGACGTTCTTGATCCTGCGTTGCTCCGTCCCGGCAGGTTTGACAGACGCATCACGGTCAACTATCCTGACGTTAAGGGCAGACAGGAGATCCTTGCGGTTCACGCTAAGCACAAGACCTTTGAACCTGACGTCGACTTTGGAAAAATCGCAAAGCTGACTCCCGGCTGCACCGGTGCGGATCTTGAAAATATGCTGAATGAAGCCGCCATCCTTGCCGTAAGGAAAAACAAAAAGGCGATTTCTTCCGCCGATGTTGACGAGGCTATCAAACGCGTGCTTTACGGACCCGAAAAAAAGAGCCGCGTTGTTTCCGATGAGAATATGCGCGTTGTCACTTATCACGAAGTCGGTCATGCAGTCGTTGCACACTGCACACCGGACGGCGAGCCCGTGCATGAGGTTTCTATCATACCGCGCGGCCGTGCTGCAGGCTACACCAGAATGCTGCCCTCCGACACATATGAAAACGTTACAAAGCACAAGCTGCTTGACATGATCGCCGTTTATCTCGGCGGCCGTGCCGCGGAGGCGCTCTTCCTCAGCGACGTCAGCACAGGTGCACAAAACGACCTCATGCGGGCAACGGAAATCGCACGTCAAATCGTCACGGAATACGGCATGAGCGATGTTATCGGACCTGTTTATCTGGCAGGCGAGCAGGAAGTCTTCATCGGCAAGAGTTTCGGACACGCACGCAACTTCTCCGAAGATGTTGCGGCCAAGATTGACAGCGAAATTCGTCGGATCATGGATGAGCAGAATGACCGTGCACTCAAGATTCTGGATGAACATCGAGACGGTGTTGAGCGCGTTGCAGCCGTTTTAAGAGAGAAAGAGCAGATAACCGGCGAGGAATTCGCGGCGCTTTTCGAGAATAAACCTCTTCCCGAAAAGAAGCCGGCTCAAATTGAATCCGAATCCCCCGCCGAATCCCCCGCCTCCGTTCAGGAAGTTCAGGAGTAAGGGTTAAAATCAAAACTCTGTGCACCGTCCGGTGCCGTCATGTCGGAAAGGAACTGCTGCAGTTCCTTTCCGTTTTATGGTTTAGTATATCAAAACTCATATTGAAAGGAATTTTTAATCATGCTGCAAGTAGGACTTAAAGGCAAAAAAACTGTTGTTGTCACAACCGAAAACACTGCTGAACGTATGTTGAGCGGATTGCTTCCCGTTTACGCAACGCCCTCGCTGATTGCGTTTATGGAATACACCTGTTCGGAAACGGTCCGGCCGTTTCTTGATGCCGGGATGGGTACCGTCGGCACTCTTGTGAACATTAAGCATACCAGCGCTTCCCCTGTCGGATCAACCATTACATGTGAATGCGAACTCACACAAATCGCTGGGCGCAAGCTCATTTTCAACGTCATTGCGCATGATGATTTCGGCCCCGTCGGAGAAGGCGTTCATGAACGTTTCGTTATAAATAATGATAAGTTTATGAGCAAAGTTGCCGAAAAACAGGCAGCTCTGCAAATGCACAGTGCCGAGTGAACTCTGAAAAAGCTCGCGTAATTAAAATCCGAAAACCTAAGAACCCACCTCTCAGATACGGCTTGCATCCGAGGGATGAGTTCTTTTGTTATTGCTTTGTTATTTCAAAGCAGCACTTATGAATTAATTGATGCATGTGCATCATATCCGCACCGTGCAGAGTGCCGGCTATGCTTCACAGGCTTCACGCCCTCAGCATTATATCCGCCGACAGGCAGTGCCGCAAGTCATTCCGACTTACTTCATCATATTGCTGCCGCCGTTCATATTACGCTCGGCATACTCGATCATGCGCTTAACCATCTGGCCGCCGATCCTGCCTGCATCGCGGGCGGAAATATCGCCGTTGTAGCCCTGGTTAAGGCTGATGTTCATGGAATTTGCAACCTCGGTCTTGAAACCGGAGAGCTTCTGCTTCATTTCTCTGGAATTGCTGCTGGTCATCGTAAAATCTCCTTTCAGATTTTGTTCAGTGTAATTTATTTTTGTTATTATTTATGCATATTGTTTTCAGCGTATTCGATCATACGCTTAACCATCTGGCCGCCGATCCTGCCTGCATCGCGGGCGGAAATATCGCCGTT
>OHCQ01000274.1_pt1 | contig 19345 bp, 17 predicted proteins | sample 1566791 | NCBI WGS metagenome assembly OHCQ01 (sample SAMEA3879541, study PRJEB24766) | human gut metagenome | biome: human-associated habitat; feature: feces | place: USA | collected 1985/1987
AGAACATGGCAAACGGAGTCAAGGGATACACACCCGAAGGACTGAAGGAATCATCTAAATACTTCGGGACCATCGCATTGGCGATGAACTCCGACATCTCTCCGAAAGAGATGTTCGAGATGTACAAGGGAAGGGAACTCATCGAGGACGGCAACAAGGCTTACAAGCATGTGCTCGGAAAATTCGCATCGAACAAAACGAACAGCTTCACCTATTCGGGATGGCTCTTCTTCAACCACATCTCGCTGATGCTCTACTATCGCATCCTTGCGAAGATAAAGGAGAAGAACCTCCAGTCCAACTGTTCGGTCGAGGACGTAATCGATGTCACAAGAAGGATAACGCGGATGAAGGTCGGGGACGAATGGATTGAGAAGACGCCGGCATTGAGCGACATGAAGCCGTATACGGAGATCTTCGACTAGGCATACCTAAGGATTGGAAGTTTCGGCTATAAAACGAATGTTTTTCTTTGTTAAAACGCATTTGGTGATATAAATGAGAAAAGATAGAATTGATCTTTGCTTAGCTGGTATGCAGGGAAGATTATTTGAAAATTGAAGAAAATATAATTTTGATAGTGAGATTTTTATTGAAGTTTTTATGAATTCTGATATAGCCAAAGATTTGGACTCTAAAATAAGTATTAAAAAACTAGCAGATGATAAGATAATCATGAAGAAGTTCTTGGGAAGTAGTAAAAAGAAGCTAAGCACTATAGGGCATAGTTTTGATGAAGAAATCTTATATTGGATCGGTTATGTATATAGATATTGAAATATTTTAACTGGTGAATCTAGCAAAGATATTTATAAGAAAGCTCCAGTAAGACTTATGGGAAGAAAAATATGATGAATATCATCTTGTGGATATAGAAGACGTAATTGACATTTTAAGAAAATAATATTTTTGTGATGATTAGAGCAACTATAAAATCCACTGTTTTTATCAAATTCAAGAATTAATTGCTTATTGTATCTAAGACTTGTTTATGTCTACTATGTTGTGTGTCTATAATCTGTTTAAGTTTATGGATACGTAAAAAGAGGAGATAAAAATCAATATTTTGAGTATTATGCGTTCTGATAGTTCTAAATATTAGATTTTGTGGTATAAAAAGTAGCAAATTTTCATAATAAAGGTGGTAATAGCATGTGTACAGAGGATATTATTCAATCTGAAATAGATAAATTCTTGGAAAAGAAAGAAATTAGTGTTCCCAAAAAGAAGAATGATTTCATTGATTATAGAAGTGAAGATTCAACGCAAGGCGTCCCACCCCATTTATGTGTCAGATTTTCAACTCCTGAAATCGATGCAATAAATAAGAATTATCCTGCTCAAGATAAAAAGGTTATTGGAAAGTTTAGATTTAGATATTTCTGTCTTTTCGAGCTTTACACATTTGATACACATGACGAGCAGTCCCATGAAGGATACACGATAGATTTAACCTTCCCTATTCCTGATGAGGATGATGCATTAACACCTATCAGAACTGAAGCATTTAATAGGATTAAAAAAGTATTCGTTGATAGACCCTGGGCAAGACCATATAGTGGAGCAAATTGGCATCACCTTAGAGTATTCGAAGTTTCAGAGAAATCGATGAAAGAAGATCCTAGAGGTTTCGAAGTAGCCTTAAGAGAATTCTTGGATAAAGGAATCCAAACAGCAATCGATTTGTCAAAGAAGTTAAATTGATTAGACAAGACCTTCTGGGGAAGGTCTTTTTCTTTACTCGTTTCATTAGAAAGTTAATTAATTATAACAACCTAAATAGAAAAACACTTTTATCATATACAATTGAATTTTGTTAAGAGGTTGAACATATGAATAACGATGCCGATATAAAGATGAGTTGGTTGGATAGGAAAAAAGAAGAATATAAGGAAGACTTTAAGCAAACATTTTTAAGTTTACCTCCTAAGAAAGTTGCGATGAACTTGATTCTGATATTTTTAGGAAGTGTATTGCTAGCTTTTGCAACATCATTCTTTCTAATTCCCGGAAATATTGTTATGGGTGGAAATTCAGGAATAGCTTTGACTATTATGGAAATAATAAAGAGATCGACAAACAATAACTATCCGTCTTGGATAGATACTGATTTTATTATTCTATTGTTGACCATTTTCTTTTTTATTTTAGCCTTTATCCTATTGGGATTTTCATCTTTGATCAAGAATAGTATTTCAGCTATTACTTACCCATCTTTTGTCTTTATATTTACAGCCATTAGAAATGTCGAATCATTTCATTATTTGAGAATAGAAGAATACATGTCTTCATATCCTAATCCCGTTATAGGAAATGGATATGATCCTTTAGCTGTAAGCATTGTTGCAGCAGTATTTGGCGGTGTTTTTATGGGGTTAGCAACTTCTTTAGCCTTTAAAGGAGGTGGAAGTGCTGGTGGAACTACGTGTCTCGTGGTTTATTTTAGTAAACACACAAAGATGAAGGCTCATACTGTTTCGATTATCATCGATATAATCATAATTGCAGCTGGTATGTTTGCTTACATGGATATCATCACTTCTTTGATAGGCATAATGTCTGCTGTTATATGCTCTCAAATCATAGCGAAGGTGTTTGTCGGTGGATCACAAGTATTGCATGCAGAAATCATATCTTCTCATTGGGAAAACATATCACATGCTATTCATACTAAGATGAGAAGAGGAACTACTATTTATACAGCGCAAGGTGGATATACAGGTGTTGAAAGGAAAGTTGTATATGCATCTTTCACTAAAGAAGAGTATCAAGATTTCTTAAAGATTGTAAACGACGAAGATCCATCAGCTTTTATCACTATCACTAATGTTTACGATGTTTCTGGTGGTTATGGATTTGCTAAGAAACGAAATAAAAATATTAAAGAAGAGCCAAAGCTTCTTGATACTAAAGAGAAAATAGAAGAAAATAAAGATGACAAGAAAGAGTGAGGATTTAAAATGGAAAAATTATTTTTGGATGCATTTGATGGCGAGAAGATTCCAGTAACTTTCTTCCCTTGCGATAATCCTAAAGGATTATTTCAAATTATTCATGGTTCTTTGGAGCATAAGCAAAGATATTATGATTTCTGTGAATTCTTAAACAAAAATGGGTATGCGGTAATTATTTCTGATTTAAGAGGGCATGGTGAATATGTCAACGAGAAATATCCTCGTGGTCATTTCATCAATCTTGATGAATTGATCGATGATGCCGTAGTGGTGACCCATTTCATCAAGAGCAAATATCCAGGCAAGGATTTGACTTTGTTTGGACATTCTTTAGGAAGCCAATTAGCTAGAGTATATCTAGAAAAGCATGATGATGAGATTAAGAATCTCATATTGACTGGGACTGTTGAATACGAGCATTTCGCTTGGCTCGGTGATTTTATGTGTGATGTAGTAGCTTTCTTTAAAGGCGGATACACTAAAAAATCCAAACTATTAAAAAATGCTAGTGGTCTAGCAAAAGATGAGAAACTTTGGCTTTCTTATAGTCAAGAAAACATTAGAAAGAAGAATGCGGATGAGCTTTTTGCAGATGAGTTTACCATTGGTGGATATAAAGTGCTAATCAAATCTAATAATGAAATTAGAAAGATCAAACATTATCAATGCAAGAATCCTGAATTAAGAATCAGATCTTTCAATGGAGATGGCGATTTCTTGACTGGATATGATAAGGGTTTAACTAAATCGATGAATTACCTCAAAAAGATAGGATATAAAGACGTCGAATATAAGAGATATGATCATATGCTTCATGAGATATTAAATGAAGACAATCATCAAATTGTATATGATGATATCCTTAAATTCATCGAAAGCAAATAAAAATTCAAATACTAAATAACTGCTGAGAAACTCCAGTTCTTGGAGTTATCGGCAGTTTTCTTTTTTTGATGTATTGACAAATATAATAGCTAGTTTTAGTCTATAAATAGTTGATTAATCAACTATTTAAGGAGCAGTCTATGGATGAAAGATATCGTTATATAACTAAGATTAGTAGAAATCTGGATTTGTATAAGAGAAAAAACAAAGAAATGGATGACTTTTCATCTTCTGAAGAAATGTCTTTGCATTTGATAAGACATAACAAAGGCATATCTCAGGAAAGACTATCAAAGTTGTTAGGATTAGATAAAGCATTGATAACTAGAATAGTAAAGAAATTGATAGATCAGGGTTTGGTCGATAGAAAGAGAAGCCAAAAAGACAAGAGGGCATATGAACTTTATCCAACTGATAAAGCTGAGTCGTTTAAAAAGGATATCGTCGATTTAGAAGACAACTATTATCGATCAGTCTTCTCTGTTTTTAGCGATGAAGAAAAAGAGCAATTTTTATCTTTATTGACAAAAGTATATACAAAATCAAAACAGATTAGAAAGCAAGGAAAATGAAACACTATAATAAAATTAGATATTATTTCTATTATCTTTGGGGGATACTAGTTCTTTTAACCATCACTGGAATTCTTTATGATTCATTGATGAGTTTTATCCCTAGGATAGAAGGAGATGCTATCAATAGCATCAAACAACAAAATACTGATTTGATTATCAAATCAGCATTGATATTTTTAGGCTTGACAATTTTTGTTCAAATAAACAGATTTTTGAAAAGATATCTGGTTAGAGTATTTTCAAATAAGATGAATTATTTGATGAGAAATAAATGCTTCAATCATATGTTGAGTTTGAATATGGTCTTTTATGAGCAAAATAAAGTTGGAGATATCCTGAATAAGAATACAACTGATATTTCTGATACTTGTGAAAGTATCAGAAAATTGACTACAGAGATATTTGATACAGTGATATTGATGATCGGATATATAGTTTCTTATTTTTTATTAGATTATAAAATTGCCCTTATGAGTCTTCCTTTTGTTCTCATATCTATAATTATTTCTTTGCTTCTAAAAAAGAAAGTATATATGACTACAAAAGATTACAAAGAGTATTCATCTAAGTTTAAAGATAGTACTTTGAATATGTTGAAGAATGAGATTTATTTTAGAGGAATGGGAGTAAATGAGAAATATATAGATCAATATTCTAAAGAAGTCGACATATTAGCTAAAAAGAATGTGAAGAACTTAGTTTATAAAGCTAGTATGGAATCTATATATTCATCAATTGGATTTATAGGATTGTTCTTTGTCTTATACTTTGGCTTAAATAATGTCATCGATGGAACTTATGATATAGGAACATTCACAACTATTCTTACAACTTTTGTTTTGATAGCCAATAAAGGATCAAAGGTTGGAAAATCTTTCAATGCATATCAAGGGCTTAAAGTTACCTGGAAACGTATTAAGCCTTTCCTAGAAGATGATATAGAAAAAGAAGAAGAATATCAGTTTAATTCTAATGGATTATCTTTAATCGATTTCTCATATTCTTATGATGATTTTAAAACTCCAACTATAACTTATGGTTTTAATAAAGATGAAAAAATTGGAATTGTAGGTAGAGTGCATACAGGAAAATCAACTCTCTTAAAGTCTTTAACTGGTCTATATGAATATGATGGGGAAGCAAAACTAAATGGAATAGATTTAAAAGATTTATTTAAATCTAAAAATCAAGTTATTTCTTATTGCCCTTCTAAAGAATCTTTATTCAAAGATTCTATTGCTAATAACATTGAATTAGGTAGAGATGGGAATATAAAAGAAGCTTTGAATTCAGCTTGTCTTACAGATTCTCAATTAGATATGAATACTGAGATCAATCCGACAATGGTGAATATCAGTGGTGGTCAAAAGCAAAGATTGATGTTAGCTAGAAGCTTGTATCATCAATCTAATATGTATTTACTCGATAATCCATTTTCTTCTTTGGAAAGATCGATGTCTGAATCTATTTCAAATCAAGTATTAGATATGAACGGATTGTTTTTCATTGTTACCAATGATGAAAATATTTTGAAGAAACTGGATAGAATCATTTATTTGAATGATGGAATAGCAAAGATAGATACATACTTTAATCTATTGAAAGATGATTCGTTTAAATCTTTGGTGGAGGGGTGATTATGATAAAGAAATTACTTTGGGAATATATTAAGCAAAATAAAATAAAATCAATTTTATGTATTCTTGCTTTAGTTGTTTCGATTCTTCTATCTTTGACTCCAGCTCAGTTGATTAGAATAATAACTGATGATTATTTAGATATGAATAACATGGCTGTCTTAGTTATTCTTATTTGTGCTTATGTCTTATCTTATGTCTTATATGGATTATCTAATTTCTTAAAGAATTATCTGCTTCTTTCTTTTTCACAATATTATTTTGCATATGTTAGAAAGGCTATGATAAATCATTATTCCAAGATTGATTACAGGCTTTTAACTGATGTAGATATAGGAACATATGAAGGATATTTTGGAAATGATTTGAATTCGTTAAATAGTCTTTTTGAAGATGGAATAATAGATATGATCACCGATTTGTTTAAGATGGTTGGAATATTAATATCGCTTTATATGTATAGCTATATATTTGGTCTGATAGTCACTGCCATTTTACCTTTGATAATATTTATGACTTTATTCTTTCAAAGGAGGATGTTAAAAGCACAAAAGAAAGTTAAATCTTGTGATGGAAATGCTAATGAAATTCTATTTGAATCTATAGAGAATATAGAACAAATAAAAATAAATAAAGCATATAAATATTCTAAAAATAGATATGAGACTATTTTAAATACTAATTATAAGGAAAGCCAAAAATCTTATTTCTATGATGCAATATTTTCACCGATAATGCAGATGATTAGATGTATTTTGATTGCAACTATAATCTTAGTTTCAGGTTTAAAACCTGACATATTTAATATGACTGTTGGAATGATCATCTCATCGTTGAGTTTGATAAGTGATTTGTTTTCTCCAATTGAAAACATAGGAATGGAAATACAAACCATTCAACAATCCATCGCTTCATATCAAAGATTAAATAAGTTCTTTGAATATTCTGAAGTCTTGAATAATAATGATGAAATAAAAGGATATAGTATTGAAATTAAATCATGCAGTTTTAAATATGAAGATAAAGATGTTTTATCTAATTTTAATCTTGATATAAAAGAAAAAGATAAGATTTTATTAAAAGGTGAAAGTGGAAAAGGAAAATCGACTTTAATGAAACTTATTCTTGGCTTGTTAAAGCCGAATGAAGGTGATGTAACAATAGGAGGAAAACCATCATTTTTATTGAATGAAGAAGAAAGGAATAGATTGTTTTCTATCGTTTATCAGGATCCATTCTTCAATGGTGGAACCATTTATGAAGAAATGACTTTATTAAATGATTCGATTTCAAAAGAATCAGTATTCGACGCTTTAAATAAAGTGGGATTATCGAAGATAAAAGACATAGATATAAAATTAAATCCTAATGAATATTCTTCTGGAGAACTTCAATTATTTAATATAGCAAGGATATTATTGAAAGATTCATCAATCATCTGCTTGGACGAAATGAATTCTAAAATAGATTCAATTACAAATAAACAAATTATTAGCCTGATTAATAATTTGTTTAAAGATAAGACTATTATTTCTATAAATCATTTTGGAGAGAGCATAAACAATGTTAAGATTGTTGAATTATAAGCAATAATCCTTCTTTAATTATGTAATCCTGTCAAAATTTTTTGGTGGTGAAAAATGCTTCTATATTAGTTAAATATGTTTGTTTTCTTGAGTAATGGTATAAAGCAAATATTGTTTAAGTCGCTATATTTTGCGTTTTATTGTTGATTATGTGTGGAAGATATGATGTTTATTATATATTCAAATTAGCAATTGTTTTGTCAAGGAACTTCTTTCAACAAAAAAATATATCTTTTCTATTTACATAAATATATATTGCCCTTTATAATGAAAGCGGTTATAAGGGGTTTCTATCATGAAAAAAGTTAAATTGTTTCTTTGTGCTGTTTTGGCTCCTTTTCTTTTGACAACATTCCGTGTATCGGATTTCAAGGAACAACAGAATTTTATTCAGAAATCTAGTAATACACCGGTTATAAAAGATGCTGTTTCACCTCAAATGTCAAATAAGCTAAGGAGGATTGCATAAAATGATTAAGATTAAAACTATTGATCCAAATAAGATAAATCAAAACTATAAACTTAAAGATATCAACATAGAATTGCCTGATAGAGGCTTTGTTGTTTTTTGCTCTGAGGACAAAGGTCTTTATTTGGATTTTATAAAAACTTTGGGATTAATATATAGTAATTCTAATTTGGTTGTCGATATCGATGGAGTGGACTGTAATAAGCTTAAAGGTGATAAAAGATCGGATTATATCAACAAATTTATAGGATATATATCTGAAACAAACTTATTGAGCCCTGATATGAGTGTCAAGGATTATTTATCTATGATTTCTTATAATCCATCTAATATTTATTTTGAAAAATTTAATTTTAAAAATTTAGAGAATAAGAAGATTTCTGAATTATCTATAGAAGAAAAAGAGAAAGTACTATTGCTCATTGCCATGCTAAAAGATTCCTCTATTATTTTGTTAGAACCTGCTTTGAGTTTAAATGAAGAAGAAATTGATTTCTTTAAAGAAGAATCAAAAAATAGATTGATAATCGGTTATGCAGAATCAATAGACTCAGTCAAAGATAATAATCTAGATTATGTTGTTTTAAATAACGGAATAGTTGAAGAAATCAATTTAAATAACAAAACTTTTGAAGATAGAAACGAAGATAAAGATAATAAAGAGTTGAGTTTAAAATTGAAATTTGGAAATAAAATTAAGTTTGCTCTTAGTTTTATAAAGCACAACATTCTTCAAGTCATTATATCTTTCATTTTGTTGTTTGCTGGTTTGACCATGTATGGAATCAGTGATGCATATTATTCATTTGATTTGTCTGGTCAGGTAACTCAAAGAATCGAAGATTGCTCAGACAATTACATTTCAATTTCGACATTTGATTTTAAAGATATAAAAGTATCGAAAGAAGATTTTGAGAAGAGTACAGGTTTTAAGTTATATGAGAGGCACGATAGTCCTATCGATTTCAAAGATTGTATCAAGGGATCTCAGTTAGATTCATTTGATTTTGAAATCTATGGGACAATAGCTTTAATAACACCTACATCTTTAAATGATTTACCTTCTTCGTTTACAATCATGGCTGGTGATTTTCCAAAGAACAGCAATGAAGTTATGATTACTGATTTTCAGTATAATGTATTGAAAGAATATGGATATCAGCTCCGCAAGTATAATGATTCTCATAGTCAAGAAACAATTGAATCAATCGAACCAGATGATATAACTCCAGAGATTCTACTGGGCAAGAAATTTTATATAAATAAGGATGAATTTGATTCTGATTTAGTAAATCCATATATTTGTGGAATTATTGATACTCATTCTAACCTTAATGCAGCTGAAGAATACTTTAAATTGCAAAACTCATATGTGGGTTTAAATATAGTATCATCTGATTTCCTAGCTTATTATAATGTTTCAAAACGTAATTATAGTAATTATATCCTTCCTAAACCTGATAAATATTCTGACACATATAAGATTGTTTCATACTGCAATAAAAAGAGTGTTAATTTGATTCAAAATCCAAGTATTAATGGAATTTCTATCGCTTATTATTATTCTATTAATTTAGGTAATTCGTACTTAACAACTTCAATTATATTGTTAGTATTGGCAATAGCTTCTTTCGTTTGGCTGATATATTCAATTTATAAGAAACAAGTCAATGACAGCTTATGTTTTAAATATTTAGGAATTAGAAGAAGCGAAATGACAAAGATTATAGCCTTAATAATAGGGTTTATCTCAATCCTAGGACTGGCTGCTTCAAATGTAATTGTTTATTCTTTAAATGCATCAGTTATTCCTAATTTTTATGCCTATGGCTTTATAACCTATAACTTGAGTGTTAGACAGTTCTTTATGATACTGATGGTAGGATTTATAACTGCTATTCTATCATTGATTAAACCTATTTATGATGATATTAAAAGCAATAGTTGATTAATGTTGGAATCACTTATCGCCGATATATATGCCAGTACAAGTTGTTCCATAGCATGCTATATTTTGTTTGCTCAAAGTGATTATGAGCGCGATTCGCTTCATATTCTTATCAAGAAAATATATGAGATTGTCCTTGGACTAAATAATCAAGCTCAAGAACAAATCAAAATAATCTTTCATACCACTAGTATTAACTGTAATATTTGGATTTAAATAGCGGCCAATAAGGCCGCTATTTTTCTTCATATCATCGGTTCTATATTCATATAGGTGGCTACCTGATTTACAAATTTCTTCGTCTCAGGACCAATGTATTTTTGGGCAGCTTTGTATATTTCTTCGCTTTCGGTTGTAAGATTTTCCAATATAGTGACTTGAAGCAAGTTTTGCACCCTATAATCTTCGCTTTTAGCCATATCTTCAAAGAAAGAGAACGCTTTTCTCAGCCTTGCATCATCTTCGTTTTCTAAAAGTCTGTAGATGAAAGGCATGACAAATATTCCGAATGACATATGCGGTATCTCATCGCCCTCATCTCCGATAACGGAATTCTTTTCACACATAGAAAAATATTCTTTTTCTTCCGGAAATAAATTTTTAAAATCAGTATATATAGTTTCATATTTCATTTTTTAGTTCCTCCTAATAATGCCTTTATAAGGCTCTTAAGTAATTTATTTGCTAGTTTTCTATCGCTTTTGGATAATATACGCTTGAGGTATTTTATAGCATTTTCAGCCTTTATCGTATCTTGCTTATCATGTCTAGCAATGCCCAAGCCAGTAGCTTTCTCAAATTTTAGGACACTAGCAGTTCCGCCATCGCCAATCATGGCTCCGGGGCGATACAATTGATTCACGGCATTTTTCAATTCCGAATCTTTGACCTTCTTCATCAAACGGTCGCGCCTACTGACTCCTATCCACTTCTTGTACTTAGCAAGGAGCACTCCACCTTTGATGCCGATTTGTGAATATCGAAAAATTATATATATTTAATAGCAAAAACTTTTTTTTATTATTTTTTTAAGCTTGAATAATGATACACTATTAATGCAAGTTATACCGATAAGGCGGACATGTCAATTTGTCGCAGTACACGAGATATTTCAAAGTGTATACTGGATCTCTTGCGGGAAAAGGCAAATCCCTCTTTGGAAAATAATGCCTCTAGCACCTTTGAGGTGTAAATGACGTGGGTTCGAATCCCACTTGATTGTCTTTTTGACAGTCAATAAGCTTAGTGGTAAAAGCTCCAAAATCTATTAAACTATTGGACTTTATGTCCAATCAAAAAAAAGAAACACCCGCATCAAAGAAAAATTAGGCTCGTTTTGCTAATAGAGTAAGTGATAATAAGCATTTTGCTTTGTTCAATGAGGATACCGTAAATATGGAATTTAGTCCAAATGATTTCATTCCGACTAAAAGAGTACTTACTTAATCAAAGACCGCTTTATGTTTATAGGGTGTTTATTGCTAATAATCCCTTTTATTTATTAGGGTTATTAATATAGGAGGATGAAAATATGAGAGTATTAATTAAAGAAGGTTGCAAAGGATTTCTGTTCAAGAAAGGGAAATTCATAAAAATGGTCGGGGCTGGTGTATATAACACTTTAGGCGGAAAATCTTATGAAGTTTGTGAGGTTAATAATTCAGCAATTAAAGTTAATGATATCAGCGATTTAGGAATTTTTAATAGTGACAGCAATTTTCAGAAAGAAACTTTAAAAGTAGAGGTAAAAAGTGGAGAAATTGTCGTTCACATAGTTGATGGTATTTTTGAGAGTGTCCTTACACCCAACAAATACTATTTTTGGAATGCGAATTATAAGCATCAATTTTTGCATCTTAATCTAAATACTCCTGAAATTCCAAGTGATTTTCCAAAATATCTACTTACTGAACAAGCATTAGCACCTTATGTTTCTAAATTTGAAATAAATTCAAAAAGTATTGGTGTTTTACTTTATAATCACAAATTTGTAAAATTACTCGAACCAGGCATACATTTCTTCACCAAAGGAAACAATGTCGTTACTGTAATTCCTGTAGAATCTTGTGTTGTATCTCAGGATATTGTTGGCCAAGAATTATTGACCAATGATAAAGTATCATTACGTATAAATTGCGTTGTTAATTATAAAGTTAATGATTATGTTAAAGTAATTACTGAGATTAATGACTACAAAAATCAACTTTACACATATGTTCAATTAGCGTTACGTGATTATATTGGTGAAAAAACATTTGATGAAATTCTCGCTTCAAAAAAGGAGATGTCTAAATATTTATTAGATACTCTTAAAGAGAAAGGCAAAGAATTGTATCTAAGCATAAATGAAGCATCTGTTAAAGATATAATTTTACCTGGCGAAATTCGTGACATTATGAATACTGTTTTAGTCGCAGAAAAGCGCGCTCAAGCAAATGTCATTACTAGACGTGAAGAAGTAGCTTCCACTCGTTCATTACTTAATACAGCACGTTTAATGGATGAAAATGCCACTCTTTACAAATTAAAAGAGCTAGAATACGTTGAAAGAATTTGTGAAAAAGTTGGAAATATCAATATTAATGGTGGCAGTGATGTGCTTAGTCAATTAACTGGCATGCTAAGTTCTAATAAAAACAACCCCAAAAATAACTAAAGAGATTTCTTGCCTTTATACACCTGATTTTAAAATTTGTTATATGTAATCCCCAAAAATGCTTAATCAAGAATTTAATCATTTAAAAAATGGAGTTTTATAATTTAAAAAGTTTAAAGCACTATAAACGTCAAACTTTTCTTTTATAAGTAATTATTAATTTAGTTTGCCTTTCTATCTTCATTCAATACAAGATAATAAACAACATCATCATAATATTTATTCTTATAACATCCAGAAAATAATAAAGTTCCGTATTTTGTAAATCCAGCCTTCTCCGCAAGCTTTTGTGAACCAATATTTGTTATTTTAGTTTTAATTTTTAGACATCTAATATCGGGATTAACAACATCAAATACACACTGTCTTAAAGGTTCAGACAATACAAATAGACTTTTTAATTTCAGTTGATTTATAAGTTCATTTAATGCTTCAAAAGCATATCCATTTCTTCTATATTCTTTTTTAACAAAATATTCAACATTGTACAAAGCATTATTTTGATTTGTAAAGCAAATACTACCTATAGGTGTATTACTATTTTTAAGAAATATAGCAAAACCTAAAGGTTTTTCGTTCATATAACAATGTTCAAATGAATCATCATATTCCAAACCATAATAATTTTCATATTCATCTTTATTTTGATAAAAATATTCATCATATAATTTAGAAGTTTCTTCATTAAAAGCTTTTAAAATTAGGCGATTCGTTTCTATAGGTTTATTGATATTAATATCCTTAGACAAAGATCCATATTTATTAATAGCATCTTGTTTAGTTTTTTCTATTAATCTTAAAAAATCTAGTTCGTCCTTTGTAAAATCTTTTTCATAAAAATTAGAAAGAGTAGAATTCCAAGTAATGTACTCATTCCATAAATATGTCTTTCCATCTTCTCCTAAAGAAAATATATAGTGAAAAGCCTTAAGATTATCATTATATTTATCGCTTTGTCTATTTGTTAAATCAAGCATCCAAAAATCAAAATTAAACATATCTTTGACTTTCTTTTCAATAAATTCATCTATATGGAAAATATCATTCATGTAAGTTTGTCTCCTTACTTTATTATGCCACTACGTTAATATTTATCACCGATTATTATATGGTGTTGGCTAGCAAATCTATCAATATCTTCATTTCAAAAACATAGTATTTGTTGTATCCGTCGTTCATAGATTCGAATAGGATTCCCGCAGGTCCTTCGATATTGGGCTCCGTCGCAGACAACAGCTTAACTACGTTTTCACGAAGGATATCCCGATACTAAATCGTCTGTTTTCTGTTTCTCGAGAAACAATTTTATTTCCAAATCAGTACCACTTCAAAACGATTAAGATAGAAATCCAGGATCCTTCTTTGGGACTAAGGGCGATTATTGTTGGTTGCCGACATCGCTCTGTCAATATAAGTATTGATGATATCGATGTTGTTTGTTTTAGCAAATCCCTTGTATTTTCGTATCTGGCTTTCGATGGATTCCTCTCTTTGTTTGTTGTAGGAATATCGGGTGCAGATGACGCCTCTTAGTCTTTTTACTTCTTGATTTTTAAAATCTATGAAAACTCTCCTCCTTTTGAGTACATATCACGGCATTGGAGGTTTTGCTCTTTCGAAAAATACTATAAAAGATTTTCGTTTTGATAATTAATTTGAGACCCCGTTTGGCATATAATTTTGTGCATGGAAAACTGAAGATTTTGATTTGAAGAATACTGATCTTTGATTTTTTTACAAAGTTGAAGGAATATTTCCTGTGTCATATGTACGCCTAAAGCATTTTTGACCTCTAATCCGACGGAAGTTAGAATATAACAATCAAAATCAATTTCTTGTGGGGTATCACCAATGTTCTTTATCAGGAAAATATAGCCAGAATTTATAATTGATTCTTCGCCTTTTGTATCAATTTTTATATGTCGACTAATAAATTCGACGCTTTTGATTAAACCTATATCTTGCAGTATAGTTAAATTTAGAAAATTGATTTCAGTCCGATCATCGCATAATACTTTATAAAGCGCTCCATCATCTAAACAATGAACTGTAACATCTGAAAACAACTTTGCTTCGGCTGAATTCATATTTTTTACAACATCCAAAGTTCTTTTTGAAATTGTACCAGGATTTTGACATTCATGAACCAAAAGATAAGCCCAAATTTCTTGCAGGTCATTAGATGAGATTAAAGCCCCTTCAGATAAATACTTTAAAATAAAATCCTTTTTTGGACTACATAGAATCGTTATATTTTCGTCATGTGCAATTTTTCCAGCTTTTTCTACAATCAGATTAATGTTATCTTTCTTGAATTTGTCCATTTCTTTATATTTTTTTGCTAATTCGCTGACATCGTTCTTTTTCGAGTTGTCGATAATCAAGAATCCGCTCCCACTCATTTGAATGTTAGTATTATTGTTTGCACTCTGAAAGGTATTTTTATTTTCTTGCTTTTTATAATTAATTGTTAAACCAAGCGTTGATAAAACGGAGCTGATTATTGTTAATAGCGTCTCTAGTATTCGAAAAACAAGAGTGGGTTCTTTACAAAAATAATCTATAAGAAAAATTCCAATCAATGTAGCCAAGCTAATAGAAAGTAAAATTACAATATTTTTTTTGCTTTTAACCATAATTCAAAGTAATTTTAATCATCTCGAGTATATCTTTGATGTTATTTTGTGACGTTCTTGTCATTAATCGAATGTGATATCTTCTTGTGCTTTTTCATAGATTTCCACTTGATTATCAATTTTAACTTCAGTAACTATATAGCCCCTTAATAAACAGGCATGCTTAAAATCATTGATTTTATTTTCGCCTTTTATATTTTTCAAAGTGATTACAACCCCAAAGCTTAAATTTTCTTTCTTTGCTCTTGTTCTTCTTTCTTTAGAAGTGAGTGCCAACCCCCAAAGCCCTTCGTTATACGCTTTAAGGCTTTTAGGATTATCTTTCATTAAATTCGATATGAATTTTGTGTTTTCCCATTTTCTAAAATCATTGCGTGCTTTTCGTTCACTATTATAGGAGTCGTCGTCATCTTGAGTGTTTTCGTTGATATCTTTTATTCCTTTATCTGTCATCCTGCCAAACTTAATGGAAAGTTCCCTTTGCGTATAATCAACGCCTTGAAGCCTGTTGCATTCCGGAAAATAGCACAATGTAGCTCTGGCGATATAATTCGTTTTGTCGGCATCTTTTGGAACCGGAATAGCATAATTGGACGTGGTGTATGCATTTGAAATGCCTTGAACGACAAATCTAATTTCGGAGTTATCGGCCTCAATTATTTTTTCGATTCTAATAGGGACTACTCCATATCCGATTAAATTTCTGAATTTTTCACTGCTTTTAGCATATGCCCATCCGGCAGCTGAATCAATAATCAAAGCTTTAGCAACCTCTCTAGAAAATCCCATTACATCGATAAGATAGCAAAGTTTTCTTGCAATCCAAGGAGCGGCAAAAGAAGTTCCGTATTGACCTTCGATTCCGCGATTAGTAAAAACGGTAATTCTTTCATCAAAATCCCCGCCATAATAAGAGACATCTGGCTTATTAAAGAATGATAATATTTTTCCTTCCCTTGAATATGTTGCTGGTCTTTTGCTCTGCCGCACGGAATTGACCACTAACGAATTTAGTGAATCAGCAGGAGATCCTACTCTTTTATAAGGGTCACTTGTTTTTTGCCTCTCGCTGTCGTTCGTGCCGGCGATGACAAAAATAACATTTTTGTCCTTTTGAAGATCATCCAAAGCAGCGGCATCAAAAGAAATAAAATTTCTTGATACTTCGTCATTGGTGCCAAGGCTTAGATTCCAAACATGAATATCAGTATTCTCGTTTACTATTTTTTCAATTTTTTTGACCAAACGTGAAGGTGATATTGTTCCGGGGCAGACCCCGAAATGTCTTACTTTAAACCTGCCACATCCATCATCAAGTTCAGGATTCAAAGATGGTCCATCAACAATGATTGATGATACTGCAGTGCCGTGGTTGTAATGTTCTTCCTTCACAGTATATCGTTCTACGTCATCAAGACTTTCCTTGTATTCAACCCATTCATGAAAATAAGCCTTTTCATCAAACATTGTATCAATGACACCGATAGTGGGTTCATTTTTCGGAGAAGGGATGTCTGGATGAACTTTTGACAGTTCGTTAATTTCATTAGGCGTGATATTTGATATATCTGATGTCGCCATAGACATTAGATATGGGACCTTTTCTAAAAGAATTTTAAAAACTTCCTTGCTTACAGATAGGGTATTCTTGCCTACATGTGAAAAAACATATTTTTCATTCGATATTCCTAAATCATGTAACAAATCACTTATATTCAACTCAGTTTGAAAAAAAGTGACAATTATTTGTTCTTTGTTCATCTCGGAGACTGCATTAGGAACATCAAACTTTTCAATTGCAGAGCAATCGATAATGACATCTCTTAATTTTGATTTAGGGGTTCCATATCTTGAATAAACAATATTTTTATCCTTTGAATCAAAATTTAATGCTGTAGCTTCACCATCTAATTGTTCATTTATTAGTGATTCAGCATCTTTTAATTTCTTGATTGCAGAATGGATGTCTTCATTTGTTATGTAATATGTAATTATGTGTTTTTCTTTTCCGGGTTCATCATCGGAAAACCTTGCACCAACGATATAATCGCTGCAGTCGCCGGCGTTTACTAATAACGAGCGCATTCTTCCTGATTTTGAAATGATGTCGTTATAGTATGCATCTACTAAAATCTTTTCAATAAAGGGATTATCCTTGAAAAAAGCCTCTATGCGTAAAAGGTCCTCGATCAGATGAGAGATAGAAGACGATTTTGTTGTTCTAGTCTTATTAAGGTTCCTTGCTCCGCCACCTGAAAGATTTGGTTCACTTTTAAATGCAAGTTTAATTTTTAAAAGATTGTTCATTTTTAGTCTCCCTTAAGCCTTCTTGAAACACTGCTTTTTGGAATGCAGGTGATTATTTCTATTTCTCTTGTAGTAAAACCATCATCAGTTAATTTTTGGATATTTGGTATAACGTTTTCGTTCAGTTCCAAATATATTCTTCTCAAATAATTGTATTCGTTAGAAGCATCAGAAAAAGCAATTGCCGTTTTTATTAATTGAATCATGTCTCCAGGTAAAGGCAGCTTTCTAGATGTAGTTAATATTTTTTTGAAAAGCCTTATATCGGCTTTTGCGTTTTCTGATTTTTTAATGAAGTCCTGTACAATGGAACAATAAATTTCAATTAGATCGTCTTTGGTATAACGATCAAAAGAAATTTTAGCGTCGAATCTTCTTAGTAATGCTTTATCAAAGGAATTAACTAAATTCGTTGTTGCAATAAGTAGAACGTCTGATGATAAAGAATCCAATTCTTTAAGGAAAGTCGATGTTACCCTACCCATTTCTCTTAAATCGTTATTATTCATTCTATTCATTACGAGTGAATCTAACTCATCAAATAAAACAACAACTTTTTGGCTAGGTAGATGGCCTATCTCCTCAAAAAGAGAAACGATGTTTTTTGATGTCTGTCCAAGATGGCTATCTATCAAGTCTTCCATGTTAACGGAGAGTAAATCCCTATCTAGTAATCTAGCAATTTGATATGCGGATTCTGTTTTTCCCGTTCCTGGAGCACCATAAAATAAAACTTTAGAAATGCTAATTTTTCCATTTGCCGCCCTAACTATTCCAAGAATATCTTCCTTAATTGAATCAGGCAATAATAAAGTTTTGTTTTTATAGTCAATTTTCTTTAAAAAGATAAGGTTATTGTAATTGTTTTGCGGAATATAATAATTAGTTGTAGATATTAAATCCATTAAATAATCGCCGAAATCTCTATCACCATTGTTCTCGAAATCTCTAGCGATTTGCGCAACTTCGTTTCTAAAAGCAGAATCATTTTTCTCAGCATAGAATTTCACTAAATTCAGAATGTTTTGCTTTTTCATTTCTTTTTCCTCCATCTAAAATATATCACATTATGGGACAAAAATAAATACTTTTGGGACATTTTTATTGTTTTTATACCTTCAACTACTCAAAGCTTCAATATTCTTCTTGGCTTCCTTTGCTTCTTAATGTCATAGGCAATCCCTTTCGAATAGAAGGATAGAGGCGCTATTTGCAGGCATGGCAACTATGATCTTGCAATCGAGATGCTAAACTTATGTTAACAAATAAAATTAGATAAAACAACGGAATTTTGTATTTTTGTACTTGTATTCTTTGCAAAAATAACCGATGCTATCATTTTCAATTTTACTACTATTTTTAAGCCGATTTGGTTTTAATTCTGGAAGATCACCTATGGCATCAAAAAGAGTATACTGGGGAATGGTAGTTGCTTTTTTAATGATTGAATCGATGATAGTTTGTGAATTGATGCCAATCTTGTTGCCGATGATAATCAAACGTTCTCTATTTTGAGGAACTCCATAATCTTTCACATTAAACAAGTGGAATGCGACGTTATATTTTGTTCCAAGAACATTGTTGATGTCTTCGATAATTTCATTGATTTTATTTAGCATTCCCCTAACATTTTCAATAATAAAATTAGATAACCTTTGTCAAGCTCTTTTTTGAAGGAATCCCACCAAAAAA